>SMEN01000060.1_pt1 | contig 38326 bp, 19 predicted proteins | sample 2456271 | NCBI WGS metagenome assembly SMEN01 (sample SAMN10132593, study PRJNA489261) | soil metagenome | isolation source: day1 control-loamy sand soil ammended with raw manure from dairy cow... | place: USA | collected 2015-04-01 | reverse complement strand
TACAGCTTCTGTAGGTGGAATAATCGGATGGTTTGCGTCTGATATATCAACAACGCCAATTGATGCTAATCAGGATGTTGTAACAGGAACATATTATGTGGCTCAGTTCAATGGAGCGTGTTGGTCAGATAGAAAAATAGTTCAAGTTACTATAAATACTGCGCCTTCAGCACCAAGTAATTCAAATATTCACTTGTGTGGAAATTATAATTTCGGACAGGTTTCTGTCGGTCAAGTTTCAGGAGCTAGCTTAAATTGGTATGCAACTGCTACTTCAATTACACCTTTTGAACCAACTGCAAATGTTACTAGTGGAACGTATTATGTTTCTCAAACGATAGGAGGTTGTGAGTCGGATCGTGTAATGATTAACATTTCTCAAACTGATTCGTTAGGTAGCCCAACAGTAGTTTCTCAAACATTCTGTGGTTCTGCAATAGTTGGAGATTTGGTTTCTCAAGGAGTGCCAGGTGCAACAATTCTTTGGTATAGTTCTTCAGTTTCTTTAAACGCATTATCTCCAAATGCAGCTTTAGTTACAGGGACATATTATGCGGCTCAAACTGTAAATGGATGTATATCTTCTAGAGTTCCAATTTCAGTGTTTGTAGTGTCTATTGCAGCTCCAAATGTAGAAACATTTAATTTCTGTGGAGGTGCTACGGTTGCTAATTTAGTATTGCCTACACCAACAGGAGTTGTTTATAAATGGTTTGATTCTCCTTCAAATCCGACTCAATTAGATGCTAATATCGCTTTAGTGTCGGGAACTTATTTTGTTTCTCGTACGCAATACGGATGTGAATCTTTAAGAACACCAGTTACTGTTAATATTAATTCAGTACCAGATGCTCCAACTGGAATTAGTCCGCAAGTGTTTATTGAAGGTTCTACAATCAATGATATTTTAATGGATCAGCCCAATGTGGTTTGGTATATGACGCAACAAAACGCTCAAAATGGAGTAAATCCATTAGTTCAAGGAATGCCTTTAGTTAATGGGACAACTTATTACGGTGTAATCATCGGAACTAACGGATGTCCAAGTTTGCCATTCGCATTAACTGTTGATGTTTATTTATCAGATGACAAATTTGTTAAAGAAGATTTGAAATATTATCCAAACCCTGTTGAAGATATTTTAAATGTTACCTATTCAGAAAGAATATTACAAATTGAAGTTTTTGATTTATTAGGTAAACGAGTTAAGGTTAAATCAACAGATGATAAAGAGATTAACATTGATTTATCGGATTTAGCAAGCGGAACTTATATGATTCAATTAAAAACAGAATCGAAGCAACAATTTATAAAAGTTGTGAAAAAATAATTCTAATTTTTTTTAAATAGTTTTTTAAATCCAGAGGGAAGTTTTTCTCTCTGGATTTTTTTGTTTAAATATCCGAAATTTCGTGAATTTATGTAAGGTGATAGGGCTTTTTCTAGTTTTATTATGGTATTTATAATTTGTTGTTAATTTTATTGTTTTTGATATGAAGTGTTTTTTTTAACGTATTTTTTTTGATATGTAAAAAAATAATCTATTTTTGTTAATTACTATAATTAATATTTAACCTTAAAAAATTATTTAAAATGAGGAAAATTTACTTACTCTTTTTGATGCTTATAGTGCCTTGGTTGCATTATGGGCAGATAAATGTCTCGTATACCTGGAATTCTGGGTTGGAGGGATGGACTACGTCTGGACCTGCTGAAATGGAAGCGACCACAATTGGATGTAATGGCTCTGCTGGAGCGGTTAGAACCAATTTATATTCTGATTTGTGGGAGGAGATTCTAGTTTCACCAAATAATTTCAGATCGCCTTTATTAGCAAATTCAACAGCTGATATGGTAACGGTTTCATTATCTTATCGTGCAGTTAATTATTCTTTTGGGGAGCCTTCATCTGCTGCTCCAGCTGGATCATTTAGTTCGAAGCTTCAGTGGGCTACTTCTACAACTGGGCCATGGACGGATTTTGGTACACCTATTACAACACCTGCATTACAATGTACACCTTATACTGCGACTTTTACACCAGGTACAGGTAGTGTTTATATTCGTTTAGTTTCTCAACTTTTAGATGAAGATGAAGATATCTATGTGTATTTTGATGAATTAAGTATAACTCAAGGTCCGCCACCTTCTTGTCAGGTGCCAACAAATGGTGTTCTAACAGATGTTTCGTCATCTTCTGTTGCTTTTAGTTGGTCTGCTCCTTCTGTGGTTCCTTCAAATGGTTATCAGTATGAAGTGAGAACAGATACAAATCCAGGAGTTACTGGACCTGCTTTAGTAGGACAAGGAACAACCGCGGCAGGTGTTTTAAATGCTAGTGTCGCTACCTTGGCTCCAAGTACAGCATATAATGTTTATGTAAGATCAAATTGTGGAACTAATAGTTTTAGTCAATGGGTTAAAATTTTGAATTTTAATACTTTGTGTACTGCTCAGGATGTTTCATATTTTATGCCAATTAATGAAACAACAGGTTCTGCTTTACCTCAATGTGTTACTATTGAGAATTTAAATAATGATACTAAATTCTGGGAAACTACTTCAGCACAATCTGGTATTACAAACAGAGTAATGAAATATTCTTATAATTCAACTCAAGCTGCTAATGATTGGTTTTTTACTAAAGGATTGAATTTGACAGCGGGTCTGGCTTATCGTTTGAAATTTAAATTCAAGACTTCTTCAACATCTGCAGTGGAGAAACTTAAAGTAATGTTAGGTACTGGGAATGTTAGTACTTCAATGCAAACAGAATTATTTAATGTTACAACTACGTCGGCAAATGCAAGTTCAACGGTTGAGTATACGATTCTTGATTTTGTGCCGGCTGCAACAGGGGTTTATTATGTAGGTTTCCAATGCTATTCTGCGGCGGATCAGTATACTTTATATGTTGGTGAGGTTTCAGTTGATTTATCTCCAACATGTTTAGTTCCAGGAAATTTACAAATTACGAATGTGACTAGATACGGAAGTAAAATTCAATGGCAAGCTCCAGTTGTTCAGCCTCAAAATGGATATGAATATGAAATAAGAACATCAGGTGAGCCAGGTTCTGGTGCGGTTGGATTGGCGCAAACGGGCATACTTCCTAATACCGATTTATTTAAAAATGTTACAGGTCTATTGCCTTTAACTCAATATTTTGTATACGTACGATCAGTTTGTGTTGGAACTGACGTCAGTGTATGGACACCTGTTAAGACATTTAAAACACTATGTGATTACTCTGAATTAACTTCAGTTACACCTGGTACTCGTTGTGGAACTGGTACTGTTGATTTATCAGCGGCTTCTAATTCAGGTCAAATAAAATGGTTTAGTACTCAAACTTCTAGTTTGCCAATTTATACAGGTAGTGCTTTTACAACTCCTATTATAGAAGAAACAACTTCTTATTGGGTTTCAAATTATTCGAGTACTCAATTGTTAGGAAGCGGAGGGATTTCTGCAAATACTAGTACTTCGGCTAGTTCATTAAATAATTATGGATTAGTTTTTAATCTTTCTCAAAATGTGTTACTAAAATCTACAAAAGTATATCGTACATCAACGGCTGCTTCTGGAACAATAAGTGTAAAGATCTTGAATTCTTCCGGGGATGAAGTATATAATACTGGTTTAATAACTTTAACACAAACGGGAGGAACAAATCCTATTGAGGTTCCATTGAATGTTAATTTGCCATCAGGAAATGGATATAGAATATTATTAAATTCTTACTCTTCAGCTGAATTAGTACGTCTTAGTTCAGGGGTTTCTTATCCTTATGTGGATACTAATGGGATTTTAAATGTTACTAGTGGAGCAACTGGTTTGACATCAGTTAGTGCAACATCATATTATTATTTCTTCGATTTACAATATGATGCTACTTGTGCTTCTCCACGAACAGAAGTAGTTGCTACAGTAACTGCACCTCCGGTTCTAGAATTATCTGAAACTGAGTTTGAAATCTGTGAAGGTGAATCTGTTTTAGTAACTGTAACAGAAGGTGTTTCAAACTACGATTCGTATGATTGGTCAATAAATGACGAGGAGGTTGAAGACGGAATTATTGGAAATCATACAACAGGATGGACATTTAGTCCTACGGTTTCGGGTGTTTATACTTTAACGGCTCATAATTTAACAAGTGATTGTACTTCAGTGATTGATGTAACTTTTAATGTTAATTCATTACCAGATTATACTCCTTTAGATGAAAATGCTACTATTTGTATTGACGTGCCTCTTGAATTGAATCCAAATATTTCTGGAAAAGATGAATTTATTGTTGGTACTGCAACAACGTTGACTGGAAATTTTGACAGTACAACTGCATTTAATAATCGTTTTTCAGGTTCTAGACAACAATATATTTTTACAAAAACAGAGTTAAATGCTTTAGGGTTTGATGCAGGAAATATAACTGGAATTTCTTTTGAGATCGCAACATTAGGTTCGGCGAATTCAAATTCAAATTATACAATTAAGATGAGACAAGTTTCACAAGAAAATTTTAGTACAACTTCTTTCTTGACGGGAACTTTTGCTACGGTATTTGGACCGGTAAGTTATACTCATCAACCTAGTGGTTGGCATGATTTTGAATTTACGACTCCTTTTGTTTGGGATGGCTCTTCGAATATTTTGATTGAATTGACTCATGGCGGTGCAAATAGTACTAATAATGCGCAAACTTATTATACAGAAACTACTGATGACAAATCACTAGCGGCGATTAGTGTGACGGCAGCGACTGGTACGTTATCTAATAAGAGATTAAATACAAAATTCTTAGTTAATGGTTTGGGTGAAACAGTATGGACACCTGCAACTAATTTGTATTTAGATGAAGGTGCAACTCAACCTTATGTTGGTGGAAATGCTAAGAAAGTATATTTTAAGTCTTCAACAGTTGGAGAGTATAATTATTCAGTAGTTTTAACTCCTCCTAATCAATGTGTGGTAAATCTTACAACAGCAATCTCAGTTATCGATGTAACTGAACCAATAGTTGCTGATCAATCTATTTGTGGAGTTGTTGATACGGATGATGAAGATGGTGGTTTGATAGCACCTCTTTCGGATGTTGAGGTTACAGGTTTAATGCCAGGTGGTGAATTGAAGTGGTATGATACAAATACTCCAGCGGCTATTCCTATCACTCAATTTATGGGTTCAGGTACTTATTATGTAGAGCAAGTAATTGCGCAGTGTAAGTCAGAGCGTGTTGCTGTAAATATTACTTTGAACCTTAAATTAGAAGCTCCAGTTGCTCCAGTTGCTCAAATATTTTGTTTAGATGCAACTAATACAAGTTATACAGTTGCTGATTTACAAGCAGATGTTACAACAGGTACAATTGGTTGGTTCTTAAATGAAGATGATACTACACCTTTGGCATTAACAACTGTTTTAGCTACAGGTACTTATTATGTTGCAGAATCTAATGGTACATGTTGGTCTCCAAAAACTTTGGTTAATGTTTTAGTGAGTGATAAACCAGCTCCACCTATTGCTTCTGATCAAGGTTTTTGTGATACGGCAAATTTAGGAGTTGTTGACGTTATAAAGCTTGAAGGAGCGCAAGTTCATTGGTATGCATCGGAAATAGGTGGTGTTGAATTAAGTTCGACTACACCAGTTTCGAGTGCAACATTTTATGTGTCACAATCTTTGAATGGTTGTGAGTCTGACAGAATTCCAATTCAAATTCAGCTTATAACGTCAGGGTTAACTACTCCGGTGGCAACTATTGCACCGTTTTACTGTCAACCGATTACGTTTGCTGATATTGATGTAGAAATTGACGCAGCTTCAGTTCAAATAGGTTGGTTTAGCTCGCAGTCATTACAGGAGCCAGATCTTTTGCTTACTGATTCTGTGATGGCTTCTGGTGATTATTGGGTTGCACAATTCAACGGAGTATGTTGGAGTGATAAATTACAAGTTAATTTAGATGTTAGACCTACGCCAGCTGATTTAAATAGCACAGCTCAAACTTTATGTGGAACTTTCACTCTTGCTGAAGCTGAGTTAGGGCAAGTAGATGGAGCGACAGTTCATTTCTATTCTTCTGAAACTTCAGATGAGGTTATACCTATGACTACTCCGCTTGTAACAGGAACTTATTATGTTTCTCAAACTCTTGGTGGTTGTGAATCTGATAGAGTTGCGGTTCAGTTTACAGTTCATGAAAAATTAACTGCTCCAGTAGCTCCTGCTACTCAGTTCTACTGTGGAACTAAAACATTTGCTGATTTAGATGCTACTCTTACTACAGGTACAATTGGTTGGTTTGCGATAGATGATACAACAACCGCTCCATTGAGTTTAACAGCAAATGTTTCTACAGGTACATATTATGTTGCTCAGTTAAATGGAACTTGTTGGTCTCCTACATCTGAGGTTGAAGTTACTATTAATCCAATTCCAGCAACTTTAAATGATGCGGATCAACAATTATGTGGTACGTTTACATTAGCAGATGCGGAGTTAGATCAAGTTGATGGGGCTGAAGTTAGATTCTTTGCTTCTGAAGCTTCAACAACACCAATGGTACTAACATCACCTTTAGTTACAGGTACTTATTATGTAAGTCAAATGGTTTTAGGATGTGAATCTCCTAGAGTTCCTGTTAGTTTCGTGGTTAATGAGGAATTAACTGCTCCAGTGGCTCCTGCTGTTCAGTTCTATTGTGGAACTAAAACATTTGCAGATTTAGATGTTACTCCTACTACAGGTACAATTGGTTGGTTTGCAACAGATGATACAACAACTACTCCATTGAGTTCAATAGCAACTGTTTCTACAGGTGTTTATTATGTTGCACAGCTTAATGGACAATGTTGGTCTCCTACTACGCAAGTTACTGTATCGGTTAATCCAATTCCGGCTAGTTTAAATAATGCTTCTCAACAATTATGTGGAATATTTACTCTTGCTGATGCAGAATTAGGTCAAGCAGAAAATGCTGTTGTGTTTTTCTATGCAACTGAAACTTCATCAAATATTTTGCCATCTACTAATTCGCTATTAACAGGTACTTATTATGTAAGTCAAATGGTTTTAGATTGTGAGTCAGCTCGTGTACCAGTGAGTTTTGTGGTAAATGAAATTTTAACTGCACCTCAAGCGCCTTCAGTTCAATCTTATTGTGGAACAACAACATTTGCAGATTTATCTGCGACACCTACAACAGGAACAATTGGTTGGTTTGCTTCAGAAAACGGGACAACTCCTTTAAATATGACAGCTTCAGTTTCGACAGGAGTTTATTATGTTGCTCAACTTAATGGACAATGTTGGTCACCAAGAACAATTGTTAATGTAACAGTTAATCCAGTGCCTTCAGCTCTTAGTAACGCAACAATTCAGTTGTGCGGAAATTATAATTTCGGACAGGTTTCGGTTGGCCAGGTTTCAGGAGCTACCGTTAAATGGTATGCAACGGAGACTTCTATAACACCTATAAATTTAGGTACAAACGTTGTTAGTGGTTCTTATTATGTTTCTCAAACCATTGGTGGTTGTGAGTCTGAACGTGTGATGGTTACTATTTTCCAAACAGATGCATTAAGTAATCCAACTGCTGTTTCTCAAACATTTTGTGGTTCTGCAACTGTAGCTGATTTAGTTGCTCAAGGTACGAATGGAACAATAGTTTGGTATAACTCTTCTGTTGCATTGAATCCATTGTCACCTAATGCGGCTTTAACTACAGGAACATATTATGCGGCTCAAACATTAAATGGATGTTTCTCTAATAGAGTACCGATTTCTGTGTTTGTTGTTTCAGTTGCTGCGCCAAATGTTGATGCATTTAATCTATGTGGAAGTGCAACGGTTGCTGATTTAGTATTACCTACTCCGACAGGAGTTGTTTACAAATGGTTTGATTCTCCTTCAAATCCAACTCAACTAGATGCTAATGTCGCTTTAGTTTCGGGTACTTATTTTGTGTCTCGTACACAATATGGATGTGAATCTTTAAGAACACCAGTTGCTGTTAATATCAATTCAGTTCCGGATGCTCCAACAGGAGTTAGTCCGCAAGTGTTTATTGAAGGTTCTACTATTAATGATATTGTAATGGATCAGCCAAATGTGGTTTGGTACATGACGCAACAAAATGCACAAAATGGAATAAATCCATTAGTACAAGGAATGCCTTTAGTAAACGGAACAACTTATTACGGTGTGATCATCGGAACTAACGGATGTCCAAGTTTACCATTCGCGTTAACTGTTGATGTTTATTTATCAGATGATAAATTTGTTAAAGAAGAGTTGAAATATTATCCAAACCCTGTTGAAGATATTTTAAATGTTACCTATTCGGATCGAATCTTATTAATTGAAGTTTTTGATTTATTAGGCAAACGAGTTAAAGTTAAATCAACAGATGATAAAGAGGTTAATATTGATTTATCTGATTTAGCAAGCGGAACTTATATGATTCAGTTAAAAACTGAGAATAAGTCACAGTTCTTGAAAATTATCAAAAAGTAATTTTAATTTATAATTGGTTTTTAAATCCAGAGGGAAATATTCTCTCTGGATTTTTTTATTAACAAAAAAAATATGATTTTGTAATTTTTATAAATACTTATTTTTGGTCTATTTATTTATTTATTATGATGTTTTAGTTTATAATGTAAGATTTATGGATGTAAAATATTTATATAACTATTGTTTATGTTATTTTTTTGATTAATTTTAAAAAATATTATATTAACTATTTATTAAAACTTTTTAGTTTTTTTTACTAACTAACAATTAATTTATGAACGAAATTACTTTAAACAAATTAAGATGGGGCTATGGTAGCAGTGCCAAGCGCTGGTTACTTCAAAAGCTCTTGTTTGTAATGGTATTGCTTGGGTCGATATCATTGAATGCGCAAATTCATATTGGAGCAAATGGAGGGACTACTGAGACAGGTTATTTTCCTATTTATGGACTTTACGATTATAGTTATTCACAGCAAATTGTTTTGGCTAGTGAGTATGCTGCAGCAGATGGAGTTGCTGGACCTATAACTCAAATTAAGTGGAAAATAAAATCAGGAGACACTAATTCTGAAGATTGGGATAACTGGACTGTTTATTTAGGACATACAACAAAAACAACATTTGCAAATACTACTGATTATGTACCTTTTGCTGATTTGACTCAGGTTTATACAGGTGATGTTGAGATTGATGGTAATAATACATGGATAACTATAAATTTAACAACTCCGTTTGCATATAATGGGGTGGATAATATTTTAGTTGCTGTGGTTGAAAATACATTAGGTTGGAGTTCAACCCCTTATTTTGCTGGTTATGTAGGTTCACCAACTAACGATTATAGAGGTTTATATGGTTATCAAGATGGTACAGTAATTGACGTAACTAATCCTGGTTTAACTTCTGGAAAAGGAAGAACTAATACTTTAGGGCAGGTTCAATTTGCAGGAGTAATGACACCTTGTACAAGTCCTCAAAATGTTGTGTTAAATGCTACGCATAATAGTGCGACTGCTACGTGGAATGCTAATGTTAATGCTGACCTAGGTTTCTCTTATGAGTTGAGGACATCTGGTGCCGCAGGTAGTGGAGCTACAGGTTTGGTTGATTCAGGAACGTTAGCGGCTGGTATTAATACAGTTACTATTTCTGACTTATTGCCAAGTACTAATTATATATTATATTTAAAAACAAATTGTAGCGCTTACGCGAGTTCATGGGGTGCAGGAAATAATTTTACAACCTTTTCTTTAGTACCTTCTCCATGGTTTGAAGGTTTTGCTACGAGTACAATGCCTGTTGGGTTCAATGTAACTGGTTTTAGTTTATCAAACTCAGCGACTTCTAATCCTGGTTCTAGTGGGTACTTTTACAGAGTTGAACAATGGGTTCCTGGTGATATCGATGCCGTTACAACTGTAAATGTTGGTCCAATATTAGCTGGTGATAAATTTTCGTTTGATTATAACGTTTCAGATTATTATAATCCTAGCGTATTCGTTGATCCTGGAGTTGTGAATTTTAAAGTTGAATTTTATGTTAACTTTTCAAATGTGCCAGTTTTAATTAGTGAATTTACAAATTCTGGTGATAATCAGTGGGGAACATTTGAATTTCCGTTAACAAATTATGTAGGTCAGGTTGTTAAAGTTAAAGTTACTGCTTTATATACAAGTACGGCGTATGATAACGACTACTACGTAGGTTTAGATAATTTTTATATTGGTTCTTGTGCAATACCTTTAACTACTAATATTGCAAAAACGAACAATTCGGCTACTTTATCATGGGATGGATATACTGGTAATACATATACTATTGAGTATGGACCAACTGGATTTACTCCAGGTACAGGTACAATTGTAACAGGTGTTAGTAATAATCATTTAATATCTGGATTGTTACCAACTACTACTTATCAAGTTTATGTTTTAAATAATTGTGGAACTAGCTCTAGTCCTAAAGTTGGACCGTTTAGTTTTACTACTGAGACTTTAGTTGGTACTACTTGGTATAATTTATTAGATACAACCACTCAGCCAGTTGGTTTTAACTCGGATATGACTTATACAAATTCAACTACAAATGTTCCTGGAGCATTTTCATATTATTATTATAAAAATATATGGTTAACAACTTCGCCTACTGCTACATTATCAACTGTTAATGTTGGTCCAATATCTAGCGGAGATGTGTTTGAATTTTATTATGGTGCTCGTAATACTGCGCCTGGTAACGTAACTTTAGAGGTCTTTGTTTCAACTGATTTTGGAAATACTTATACAACATTGACAACTTTCGATTATGATGGTACTAATGCTTGGAAAGTATTTAGTCATTCATTATCGGCTTATGCGGGTCAAAATGTGAAAATGAAATTAGTAGCAACTAGAAATGCTGGTGATAATTACATTGGTTTTGATAACTTCTATATTGGACCTTGTGGAATTGCTCCAATTCCTTCGGTTACACAGGCTACTACAAATTCTGTGACATTGTCTTGGGAGGGTTCTTCAACTGAAACAAACGAAATCGAATGGGGACCAGTTGGTTTTGTTCAAGGTACAGGAACTTTAGTTCAAACGACAGGAACAAGTTTGGTAATTTCTGGATTAGCAGAAAATACACATTATGAATATTATATTAGAAGAACTTGTTCTGCTGATAGTACGGTTATTTGGTTGGGTAAACATAAATTTAAAACTGCATGTAATGCTTTTGTTGGGGAGTTTTCTCAGAACTTCTCTTCTGTAACTACGGGGTCTACAACAGTTTTAACATTGCCAGATTGTTGGTCTTTTTATGATGGAGGTTCTGGATATGGATTTGTTGGTACTACTGCTTTGGCAACTCCTAAGTCTTTCCAAATGTATACTTCTGATTTACTTAACCCATATATTTTAATTTCTCCTGAAACTCAAAATTTGGGTAATGGAAATTATAGAGTTAGGTTTAATGCTAGATCTGGGACTGCAAATCAAAAATTGATTATTGGAACAATGTCTAATCCTTTAGATGCTTCAACTTTTACGCCGTTGCAAATAATTGATTTGCCAACAACTTATAACGCAGCTACAACACCATATTTTGTTGTTTATTTACCAGAAGGTACAAATGATTATTTTGCCTTTAAACATGGTCAAGTTGCTTCTTCTACTATTTATATTGATGATGTTTTTTATGAAGAAAATCCAGCGTGTGCGCCACCAGTAGGTTTAAATGCGCAACCTAATTTTGCTAATTTAACTGCTAATTTAACTTGGTATGGGCCTGGTAATGCTACCAATAATAATTTTGAAATTGAATGGGGTGAAGCAGGTTTTGTTCAAGGGTCTGCTGATGGAACTTTAGTGACTTCTACTGTTTTAAATACAACAATTACTAATTTAGAGATGGGTGAATCTTATTCGTTCTATGTTAGAAGAATGTGTGGTGCTGAGAATACAGCTTGGGTTGGTCCTTATACTTTTGTAATGGATTATTGTATTCCTGGTCAGCCTACTTATTATTCTGTTGATTATTTAGGTGTTACTAATATAACAATCGAAAATGTTAGTGTTGATCCTGTTTCTACTGTGATGTATGTAGATTATACAAATGAGGTGTTGAATTTTAATGCAGGTGAGATAGTAGATGCTTCTATTACCTTAAACACTGGTGAGGATGGGTATGGATATGATTATCCTACGCACATTTGGGTTGATTTAAATCAGAATGGAATTTTTGAAAGTAGTGAAATAGTTTTCACAGGTATAGTTCCTGCAGATGCTCCGTCAACTCTTCCAATTCCATTTGTTATTCCTAATGATGGTGATAATTTAACAGGTGAATATAGAATTAGAATCGCAACTGCGGATTCTGCTCAAGACATCCCTAATCCTTGTTATTCGGGTAGTTATTCTTATACATATGATTTTAAAGCTACTATTGTATTCCCATGTATCCAGCCTTCAAACATAAACTTTGTTGATGTAGGTTACGAATATGTTGTTTTAGATTGGGAAGGTCAAGGAAATTCTAATTTTGAATTAGAGTATGGTGTTACTGGTTTTGTTCCAGGAACAGGTACAACTCTTTTAAATGTTACTAAACCTTATACTTTAGAAAATTTAACTCCTGGTACAACGTATGATTTCTATGTTAGAAAAAATTGTCTAGATGTAAATAGTGATTGGAGTACTGTTGCTACAACTTATGTATTCTGTGATACTCCACAACCAACTGGGGATAGTTCTCAAACGTTGGTTTCAGATGATACATTATCTCAATTGATTATTGAAGGTGTGAATCTTAAGTTTTATGCTGATCCTGGATTAACTATTGAGTTACCAGCTTCAACTGCGCTTCAGTCTAGTGGGACGTTCTTTGTTACTCAAACGATTAACTGTGAAAGTGATTCATTCTTGATTGTTGATGTTACTGTTTTACCTCGTATTGCTATGCCTATTGTAGCAGCTGGTCAATCATATTGTGATGGAGGTGTTATTGCAGATATTCCTGTTACTTCGATTTCTGGTGCTACTGTTATTTGGTATGCTTCAGAAACAAGTACAACTCCTTTAGATGCAAATACTCCTTTAGCTACAGGTGTTTACTATGTGGTTCAAACAGATGGTATTACAACTTCGCATAGATTATCAGTGCCAGTTGTTGTAAATACAACTCCTCCAAGTTTAGTTTCTCAAACGATAAGTTTGTGTGGAACTTATACTTTTGGAAATTTATCTATCAATAATATAACTGGTACAACAGTTAAATGGTATCTTTCAGCAACAGCAACAGCTCCTATTGCGAACAATGTGCCAGTAGTTACAGGAACATATTATGTGACTCAGAGTTTTGGTATTTGTGAGTCTCAAAGAGTTCCATACCAAATTACTCAAAATGAGTCGTTGAATAAACCAATTGCTGGTGTCCAAAATTTCTGTGGAAGTGGAACGGTTGCTGATTTGGTTGCTCAAGGTGCTCCTGGTGCTCAATTGTTATGGTATGCTTCTGCAACATCGGCTAATGCATTGTCACCATTAGCTACGTTATCTAGTGGAACATATTATGTGGCTCAGACTATGAATGGTTGTTCTTCTGAGAGAAGAGCTGTTGCAGTGAGAGTGATTTCTATTGCGGCTCCTCAATTAACTCCGTTTACTGTTTGTGGAGGTGGTACAATTTCTGATTTGTATATTCCAGTTTCGGCGGAAACTTCATATAGATGGTACTTGTCTCCATCTAGTGATTTTGAATTAGTACAAACAACACCTTTGGTTCAAGGAACATATTATGTTGAGCGAGTTCAATATGGATGTGTTTCTGCGAGAGCAGCAGTTCAAGTTACAATTGGTGCGGTTCCAAATCCACCAACAGGTATTGCAACTCAATCTTTTGTTGAAGGTTCAACAATTGCTAACTTAGTTCTTAATCAATCAAATGTTGTTTGGTATGCAAGTTTCAATGATTCTCAGAATGGTGTTAATCCTTTACCTTCTTATACACCTTTGGTAAACGGAACTACTTATTTTGCAGTAATTATTGGTACAAACGGATGTCCAAGTTATCCTTTAGCTGTAACTGTTGATGTTTATTTGTCTAATGATGAGTTTGATAAAGAAGGATTGAAATATTATCCAAATCCAGTTAATGATGTGTTGAATATCGATTATGTTGAATCTATTAGATTTGTTGAAGTATTTGATTTATTAGGGAAACGAGTGAAAACTCTAAATACTAATGATCAAAATGTTCAAATTGATTTATCTGATTTAGCTTCTGGAACTTATATGATTCAGTTGAAAACAGATTCAAAAACACAATTTATTAAAGTAATTAAGAAGTAATATATTAATTGTAATGAAAAAGCCAGGATGTAAATTCTGGCTTTTTTGGTTTATAAAGGAAACAAAAAAACCGATGATATAATTTCATCGGTTTTAATTCTATTTAGATAATTCTGTGAAATATTTGTAGAATAACGGAATGGTTTCGATTCCTTTCAAGTAATTGAAAACACCGAAATGTTCGTTAGGTGAATGAATTGCATCTGAATCCAAACCAAATCCCATCATAATTGTTTTTGATTTTAATTCCTTTTCAAATAAAGCAACAATCGGAATTGAGCCTCCAGAACGAACTGGAATTGGAGTTACTCCAAATGAATCTGAATAAGCTTTTGAAGCTGCTTGATATCCAATAGAATCTATAGGTGTTACATAACCTTGTCCTCCATGATGTGGTGTAACTTTTACTTTTACAGATTTCGGAGCGATACTTTCAAAATAGTTTTTAAATAATTCTGTGATTTCTTCCCAATCTTGATTTGGTACTAAACGCATTGAAATTTTTGCAAATGCTTTTGAAGCGATAACTGTTTTTGCACCTTCTCCGGTATATCCTCCCCAAATTCCATTAACATCTAAAGTTGGACGGATTGAATTTCTTTCGTTTGTAGTATATCCAGCTTCTCCATAAATATCTTCAATATCTAATGCATTTTTGTAATCATCTAACGAAAATGGACGTTTTCCCATTTCATCTCTTTCTTCGCGAGAAAGTTCTTCAACCTTATCGTAGAAGCCAGGAATCGTAATGTGGTTGTTTTCGTCGTGTAATTGCGCAATCATTTTAGATAAAATATTGATTGGATTTGCAACTGCTCCACCGTATAAACCAGAATGTAAATCTCTATTTGGTCCAGTAACCTCAACCTCAACATAACTCAAACCTCTTAAACCAGTAGTTATAGAAGGTTGTGTATTGGAAATCATTCCAGTGTCAGAAATCAGAATAACATCATTTTTTAATTTCTCTTGATTTCTTTCTACAAACCAAGCTAATGAAGCTGAACCAACTTCTTCTTCTCCTTCAATCATGAATTTTACATTACAAGGCAATGTGTTTGTTTGCATCATTAATTCCAACGCTTTAACGTGCATAAACATTTGTCCTTTATCGTCACAAGCACCACGAGCAAAAATAGCTCCTTCTGGATGAATAGGTGTTGTTTTGATTACAGGTTCGAAAGGTGGTGAATCCCATAATTCAATTGGATCTGCCGGTTGAACATCGTAATGTCCGTAAACTAATACAGTTGGTAAAGAAGAATCGAAGATCTTTTCACCATAAACAATCGGGTATCCTGGTGTTTCACAGATCTCAACTTGATCGCATCCTGCCTTTTCTAAAAAAAACTTTACTTTTTCTGCAGTGTTTAAAACATCTTGTGAATAGGCACTATCAGCACTTACAGAAGGGATTTTTAAAAGGTCAATTAGTTCATTTATAAAACGTTCCTTGTTTTTGTCAATGTAATTCTTAATGTGTTCCATGATTTGATTTTGAATGAAAGGTTAAGTCGAACAAATATAATTATAAAAAAAATAATATTTTTTCTTGCAGAATAAAAAACCATTCGTATATTTGCAACGTCTTAAAGAAACAATGACACTCTTTCTGAGGTCAGAGTTTATAAGCCATCAGCGGGTATGGTGAAATTGGTAGACACGCCAGACTTAGGATCTGGTGCCGCAAGGTGTGAAGGTTCGAGTCCTTTTACCCGCACAAAAAACCTCTTCAGAAATGAAGAGGTTTTTTAATTTTTATTCAAAATGATGATGAACTGATTCAGCTTTGTTTTCAAATTTAGTTCCATCAAAATATTCTTGTAATGGCACTTTTTAGTATTTCTGTTGATTTATAATCAAGACCATTTTTTATCTCTCCCCAACTTTTGCGCTTGCCCCCTTTTTTATCGACGAAAAAATAGAAGTTTAATTATCTATCTTTTAATTCTGATTTAGTTTTTTTTAAAGTTATTATTATAAGAAATAGTTTTGTTTATTAATTTTTTATTGTTATTTTTAACTAATATTTAAATTATTGTTAATAAATTGTGGTTTTTTGTTGTGATTTTATTTATTTTAGGAAATTAATTTAATAAGTAAAATAATTTAAATCAATCAACCAATTATTTATGAATCAATTTACACATCAACTTAGGTTGACAAAGTTCATACGTTTTTTTAAGTATGGAATTTATTGTCTATTATTCCTTGTAGGACATCTGATGTTCGGACAAGCGGTTGGGACCATACAAATCGGTTCTGGGCCAAACACCTCTTCAGGTGGATTAGGATTACCTGTAACAAACTATGACTATAGTTATTCGCAACAAATCGTTTCGTCTTCAGAGTACGCAGCGGGTGGAGGTATTGCTGGTAATATTACTAAATTAAGATATAAACCGGCTGCCGTTGGTGATGGTTTAGTTTGGAATGACCTTAAGATTTATATTGCAAATACAACTAAAACAGAGTTTACTAGTGATTCGGATTGGGTATCATTTTCTGATTTAACTCTAGTTTTTAATGGTGTTATTTCTCCAACACCGGTTGATGGTCAATGGTTCGAAATTACATTTATAACTCCATTTGCTTATACAGGAGGAAATCTTGTTGTGGCTGTTCATGAGAATGCAATAGGTTGGCAAGGAGGGCATGAATTTAGTTCTTATGTATCAACATCTAATACTGGTATTGTTTGGAGACAAGATACAGATAATATTGATCCAGCTACTGCTACGATCGTTGCAAATGGGAGAACATCTAATTTAGCTCAAATACAATTTGTTGGAGCTGTTGCTCCGTGTTTGGCTCCAGCAAATATTCAGATAGTTCCAACTGTAAACGGAGGAACTGTATCATGGACATCAAATTCGAATGCTGTTGATCACGAATGGATTGTGGTAGCTAATAATGCGGGTGTTGGGGCAACTCCTGTAGCTTCAGGTATAGGTGCGATTTCATCAGCTATCGTTACAGGTTTGAATGCTGCTACTCAATATGATTTGTATGTGAAAACAAATTGTTCTGGAACAGATGGAGTGAGTCTCTGGTCTATAAAAATTGATTTTGTTACAAATTGTGATGTTACACCATTAATAAATGAAAATTTTGATTCTACTCAACCTTCTTTATTACCATTTTGTTGGACTTTTATTGGGGGGGATCCTATGGATTTTTTTTCAGGACATGGATGGGTTGTTGATTACAATGGTGTTTCTGAACCTAACAGTTTTGAGATTTTTAACGGATTAGATAATTTAAGTGATTATATTTTAATTAGTCCCGAAACAAATAACTTAGGTAATGGAACTAAACAATTACGTTTCTTTGCTGGTACAGGAGAAACTAATGTTGAATTAATTGTTGGAACAATGAGTGATCCTACTCAAGTCTCAACTTTTACTCCGTTACCTGGAGGTGTTATTCAATTGACAAATCAATATGTAGAATATGTAGTTACTTTGCCTGCTGGTACAGACGACTATTTTGCATTTAAACATGGTAACTTAGATAGTTTTCAAGATATTTATATAGACGATGTTGTAATGATGGATCCACCTGTTTGTAATGGTGTGGATTTCGGAACTGGTACTGCTACTGAGATTACTAATGTCCAAGCAAAATTGAGTTGGGTTAGTACGGCAACAAATTTTGATATTGAATATGGTGAGGTTGATTTTGTTCAAGGCTCAGGTACTTTGTTGACCAATGTTGCAAATAATTATGTTTTATCTAATTTAGATGAATTTACAACTTATTCTTTTTATGTAAGAAGTAATTGTGGAGCTGATGGAGTGAGTACATGGAGAGGTCCATTTACATTTATGACTCAAAAGGTTACAACTTCTCCTTGGTTTGAAGGGTTTGCTTCTGCTACTGCTGATGGTTGGAATAATATTTCTTCAAGTGTATTTAATTTGTCTAATTCTATTTCGGCTTTAATGCCTATGACAGATTATGTGATTTATAAAAATTTATATACTGCTGACGGAAACGGTTCAGGTATCACGAGTTTGAATGTTGGACCAATATTAACAGGTGATAAATTAGCCTTCAATTATAAAATGGCTATGTTCTCCAATCCTTATGGACCAGTTGATGCATCAACAGGTAGCGTAGATGTTTTTATTTCTACTGATTACGGTCTTAATTATACTTTATTAACAAATCTTCCATATAATGAAGTTGATGGATGGCAAGATTTCGAAACACCTTTAAACTCATATATTGGGCAAATAGTTAAAATTAAAATTGTAGCTAATTATAATTATGATCCAGATGATTATGTTGATCACTATATAGGATTTGATAATTTTTATATAGGATCTTGTCCATTACCGTCAACACCTATCGTAACAAATGTTACAACAAATACGGCAGTAATTAATTGGGAAGCTTCTGCGACTGATCTTTTTGAGATTGAATATGGATTAGCTGGTTTTACTTCTGGAACAGGGACTATTGTGTCAGCAACTGGTAATTCGATTACACTTAACAATTTAGGCTTAGCTTCTAATTATGAATATTTTATTAGAAGAGTTTGTGGAACTAATAATTCTCCTTGGTTAGGTAAGTTTAAATTTTCTACAACATGTGAGGTGTTTACTACTGGGTTTACAGAAAATTTTGATTCTACAGATTCAGGAGATTCAACTAATCCTACGGTTTCTGTTTGTTGGAGCTTTTTGGATGGAGGAGTTGGTTATGGAACTGTGATTGATTGGGATAGTAGTTCTACTCCTAACTCATATTATATGTATAATGATTCAGATATCACAAATGCTTATATCTTAGTTTCTCCTGAAACATTAAACTTAAATGACGGAACTTATCGAGTTCGATTTAAAGCTAGAGGAGAGGTAAGTAATGGTTATAAATTGAAGTTTGGAACCATGTCTAATAAATTAGATGCTGCGACTTTTACTCAGTTGCAGGAGTTTAGTTTGACGGGTGATTATCAAGAGTTTGTGGTTTATTTACCTGATGGTACAAACGATTTCTTTGCTTTTAAACATGGACAAGGAGGAACTTATCAATCAATTTATATTGATGATGTGGTATATGAACCAAATCCAACATGTGTAGAACCTGTTTTACTTGGTGCTTCAATAGATTTAGTAGGTTTAACTGCTGATTTAACTTGGTCAGGACCTGAAGTTGTAACGAATAATAATTTTGAAATTGAATGGGGAGAAGCTGGTTTTGTTCAAGGTACAGGAACATTTGTTAATGCAACTTCTTATTCTACGAACTTAACAAATTTAGTAACAGGAGAGAGTTATTCGTTCTATGTTAGAAGAATTTGTACAGGAGAAAATACGGCTTGGGTTGGACCTTATACATTTGAAATGGGATATTGTATTCCAGTACAACCAGAGTTTTATTCTGTGGATAATTTAGGTGTTACCAATATTACGATAGATAATTTAAATGTTAATCCAACTCCTATAATGTACACAAGTTATTTAAATGAAATATTAACTCTAAATTCAGATGAACTTATTTCGTCATCAATGACGTTTAATACAGATTCAGGATTTAGTAGTTATACATACGATACACATATTTGGATAGATTTAAATAATAATGGAGTTTTTGAAAATAATACAGAAAAAGTCTTTACAGGTGTTGCTCTTGCAGAATCACCAACAACATTAAATACTTCTTTTACAATTCCTAATACGGGGAATAGTGTAACAGGTGAATATAGAATTAGAATTGCAACTGCAGATTCAGCTCAATCAACACCTAGTCCTTGTTATGCAGGTAGTTATTCACATATTTTTGATTTTAAAGCAACGGTTACTTTCCCGTGTAATCAACCTTCAAATATCAATTTTGTTGATGTTGGATTTGATTACGTAACGTTGGATTGGGATGGACAGGGAGATACTAATTTTGAATTAGAATATGGACTAACAGGATTTACGCAAGGTTCGGGAACTATAGTTCTAGATGTAACCAAACCGCATACGGTAAATAATTTAACTTCTGGATCTACGTATGATTTCTATATCAGAAAAAAATGTGGAAATATATTTAGTGATTGGAGTACAGTTGCGACAACTTATGTTTTCTGTGATACTCCAGAGCCAACTGGGGCTAATTCGCAAACATTAATTCAATATGAATTACTTTCGGATCTTGCTATAGTAGGTCAAAATTTGAAATTCTATACAGATCCAGCTTTAACTCAGGAAGTTCCAGTTTCAACTGTTTTAAATGTAAGCGGAATATATTATGTTACACAAACAATTAATTGTGAAAGTGATGCGTATCTAATTGTAGATGTAACTGTTACACCTAGAATTGCGCAACCAATAGTAGATCCTAATCAAAACTTTTGTAATGGTGGTACTTTAGCTGATATTCCAGTTACATTACTTCCAGGAGCTACTGTGATTTGGTATGCAGATGAAACTAGTGCAACTACACTTCCTGAAATGACTGTAGTGACTAATAATACTTATTACGTTGCTCAAACGGATGGAGTAACAACTTCGATAAGAGTTCAGGTAAATGTTACCGTTAACCCAACTCCTGTAGATTTGGTTTCTGAACCGATTAATTTATGTGGAGCTACAACTTTCGGTAACTTAGTTATTAATAATTTAGCAGGAACCACTGTTAAATGGTATGTTTCACCTACTGCTACAACTCCAATTGATGGTAATGTACCAGTTTCAACAGGAACTTATTATGTAACACAAGCCTTTGGTGTTTGTGAGTCACAACGAGTTGCTTATCAACTTTCTCAGTTTGACGCATTAGAGAGGCCTCTAGCTTCTGCTCAAGTATTCTGTGGAAGTGGTACTGTTTCTGAATTAGTTGCTGATGGAGTAAATGGAGCTCAAATGTTATGGTATTCATCTTCAACTGCTGTGGCTACTTTATCGCCTGCAGCTGTATTGTCAACAGGGACATATTATGTTGCTCAAACAATTAATGGATGTACATCTGATAGAAGAGCAGTTGCGGTAAGAGTTATTTCAACAACCGCTCCTCAAGTTTCACCAATTACAATATGTGGAGGAGGAATGGTGTCAGATTTACATATTTCTGCAGAAAATGGTGTTACATTTAAATGGTATAATTCACCATCAAGTACGGATGAATTGGCTCAAAATACAGCATTAGTGAATGGAACTTATTTCGTAGAAAGAATACAATTAGGTTGTGTATCGACAAGAACTCCAGTTCAAGTTACTATTGGTTCAATTCCTACTGCTCCAACTGGTGCTGCTATTCAAACATTTATTGAAGGTTCATCGATTGCTAATCTAATATTAAATCAAGCAAATGTGGTTTGGTATGCAACTTTTAACGATTCTCAGAATGGTGTAAATCCATTGGCAGCTATTACATTATTGGAAAATGGTGTTACTTATTATGCCGTGATAATTGGAACTAATGGTTGTCCAAGTTTACCATTTGCTGTAACTGTCGATATTTTCTTGTCAAATGATGAATTTGATAAAGAAAGATTGAAATATTATCCGAATCCAGTAAATGATATATTGAATATCGATTATGTTGAATCGATTAAATTTGTTGAAGTTTTTGATTTATTAGGTAAACGAGTGAAAACTTTAAATACGAATAATGAGAATGTTCAAATCGATTTATCTGACTTAGCTTCTGGAACTTATATGATTCAGTTGAAAACAGATTCCAAAACACAATTTATTAAAGTAATTAAAAAGTAATAAATTAATTGAATGAGAAAAGCCAGAATGAGAATTCTGGCTTTTTTATTTGTGTAAGTTTCAAAATCTAGCAATAATTATTTTGTTAAAGTGATTAGCTTCTAACATTAATTCCGTAATTTTGATAGGTTCCATTTTAAATATTTATGAATGGAAATAAGCGTAATTATATACTAAGAAGAGTAGATTGATTTGAAATTGTAAAATAATTCATATTCTCAAGTTAATAAATTGTTTATCTGATAAAAATTGGTCAAATAATTTTAAAATCTACATTCTAAGTCTTATTTTTGCCTTTCCACTATTAAATAATATATTTAGCAACAGCTAATCTATAAAGCATATTTTATGAAAGAAATTACAAAAGAAGTATATCTAAAATGGTATGAAGACATGCAGTTTTGGAGAAGGTTTGAAGACAAACTTGCTGCTTTATATATTCAACAAAAAGTAAGAGGATTTTTACATTTATATAACGGACAAGAAGCAATCTTAGCAGGTGCTTTACATGCTATGGACTTGTCTAAAGACAAAATGATTACAGCTTATCGTAACCACGTGCAACCAATCGGAATGGGTGTTGACCCAAGACGTGTAATGGCTGAGCTTTTAGGTAAAGCAACCGGGACTTCACAAGGTTTAGGTGGTTCAATGCACATTTTTTCTAAAGAACACGGTTTTTACGGTGGTCACGGAATTGTTGGTGCTCAAATTCCTGTAGGTGCTGGAATGGCGTTTGCAGAACAATATAAAGGTACAGGAGGAGTTTCATTAACTTATTTTGGTGATGGAGCAGCTCGTCAAGGTTCTTTACACGAAGCCTTCAATATGGCGATGTTATGGAAATTACCTGTAGTGTTTATCTGTGAAAATAACGGATATGCAATGGGAACTTCTGTAGAAAGAACTGCTAACCATTCAGATGTTTGGAAGTTAGGTTTAGGATATGAAATGCCTTCATTTGCAGTTGATGCAATGAATCCAGTAAAAGTTGCTGAAGCAATGTTCGATGCAATGGAAAGAGCACGTCGCGGAGAAGGACCTACTTTCTTAGAAATGAAAACATACCGTTACCGCGGACATTCAATGTCTGATGCACAACATTATCGTACAAAAGAAGAGGTTGAAGAATACAAAAAAATCGACCCAATTACTCAAGTTTTAGATGTAATTAAAGAAAACAATTGGGCAACACCAGAAGAAATTGAAGTAATCGATCAACGTGTTAAAGATTTAGTTTCGGAATGTGAGCGTTTTGCAGAAGATTCTCCGTATCCAGAATTAAATGTTATGTACGATGTAGTTTACGACCAAGAAAACTATCCATTTATACCTCATAAATTATAAAAAATGGCAGAAATTATTACAATGCCTCGTTTGAGCGATACCATGACTGAAGGTACCGTTGCAGCGTGGTTAAAAAAAGTTGGAGATAAAATTTCTGAAGGTGATATTTTAGCAGAAATTGAAACAGATAAAGCTACTATGGAATTTGAATCTTTCCATAATGGTGTTTTATTATATATTGGAATTAACGAAGGTGAAACCGCACCAGTAGATAGTGTATTAGCTATTATTGGTAATGAAGGTGAAGATATTTCAGCTTTATTAAATAGGGCTTCTGCACCAGCTGTCGAAAAAGTAGTTGAAGCACCAACTCAAGAAGTAAAATCAGAAGTGAAAACTGCTGAGATTCCTGCAGGAGTTGTTGTTGTTACAATGCCTCGATTAAGTGATACGATGACCGAAGGAACGGTTGCTACTTGGTTGAAAAAAGTTGGAGATAAAATTTCTGAAGGAGATATTCTTGCAGAAATTGAAACCGATAAAGCTACTATGGAGTTTGAATCGTTTAACGAAGGAACTTTATTGTATGTTGGGATTCAAGAAGGTCAAACAGCTCCAGTTGATAGCGTTTTAGCTATCTTAGGTCCAGAAGGAACAGACGTTTCTGCAATTGTTGCAAACGGAGGAAAAGTTTCTGAAGTTGCAAAAACTGTTGAAGCTCCAAAACAAGAATCAAAAACTGAAGCGAAAATTGAAACAGTTGTTGAAAATACTTCAGCTAATGGAAGAATTTTAGCTTCACCTTTAGCTAAGAAAATTGCTCAAGATAAAGGTGTTAATTTATCTCAAGTAAAAGGTTCTGGTGAAAACGGACGTATCGTAAAAAGTGATGTAGAAAACTTTACACCTCAAGCTGCGACTGCTCCAGTAGTTTCTACACCAAAAGCTACCGTACAAACTTTTGTACCTGCTGGTGAAATGAATGCGGAATCTGTGAAAAACTCACAAATGCGTAAAACTATCGCACGTCGTTTAGCTGAATCTAAATTCACAGCACCACATTATTATTTAACTATCGAAATTAACATGGATAACGCTATGGAATCTCGTAAGTTAATTAATTCGTTACCAGAAACTAAAGTTTCTTTCAATGATATGGTAGTGAAAGCTTGTGCAATGGCGTTGAAAAAACATCCACAAGTAAATTCTTCTTGGACAGAAGAAGCTACAATTATCAATCATCATGTAAATGTTGGTGTTGCGGTAGCGGTTGAAGATGGTTTAGTTGTTCCTGTAGTTAACCATACTGATTTGTTGAGTTTATCTCAAATCGGAGCGTCAATTAAAGATTTAGCAGGAAAAGCGCGTAATAAAAAATTACAACCAAAAGAAATGGAAGGTTCAACATTTACGGTTTCTAACTTAGGAATGTTCGGAATTGAAGAATTTACTTCAATTATCAACCAACCAAATTCTGCGATTTTATCTGTTGGAGCAATCATCGAAAAACCAGTAGTTAAAAACGGTCAAATCGTTGTTGGTAATACAATGAAAGTAACTTTAGCTTGCGACCACAGAACGGTTGATGGTGCTACAGGTGCAGAATTCTTACAAACCTTGAAACATTTTATTGAAAATCCAGTTACAATGCTGGCATAATCAATATTTTTGAATAAATCTTAAAAGCCCGTTTTGATACTTCAAGACGGGCTTTTTTTTGTATTTTTGTTTTTAAAACATTCAATTATGAAAAAGATATCTTTATTTATTTTAGTTGCTTTAACAGGATTCTATTCGTTTGCACAAACAAATCAATCGTATCAGATTAAAGAAGAAAATATCATCGAAACCTTAAAATATTTAACTTCAGATGAATTAGAAGGACGTGATTCTGGTTCAAAAGGAATTGAATTAGCAGCTAATTATTTAGAGAATCAATTTATTGAATCTGGAATTAAAACGTATTTCAAAACCTATAAAGATACTTTATCTAATTTTGAACCTGCTGCTTACAATGTGGTTGGCTTGATTGAGGGAAACGACCCTAAATTAAAAAATGAATTTGTTATCATTGGTGCGCATTATGACCATATTGGTAGAATAGCTGCAGTTGATGGTGATGATATTGCAAATGGTGCAAATGATAATGCTTCTGGAACAACAATGGTTTCTGAAGTTGCTAAATATTTTGCTAAAACAAAATCTAATAAACGAAGTATTCTAGTAGTTTATTTTTCTGCTGAAGAAAAAGGTCTTTTAGGGGCATATTCATTAGCTGAAAAATTAAAAAAAGAGAACTTCAATTTGTATTTGATGTTGAATTTTGAAATGTTAGGCGTTCCGATGGATAAAGATTACGAAGTCTTTATTACCGGTTTTAAAAAATCTAATATGGCTATAAAAATGAACGAATATGCAGGAAGTAATTTCGTAGGATATTTACCTCAAGAGTTCCAGTATCGTTTGTTTAATGCTTCGGATAATTATCCAATTTACGAGAAATTCAATGTTCCATCACAAACCATTTGTACTTTTGATTTTGATAATTTTAAATATTATCATCACGTAAAAGATGAGTTCGAATTAATGGATACTAAGCATATGACAGAGCTTTCTAATAAATTATTGCCAATTGTTACCAAAATGGTAAACGCTCCAACACAAGAGATTAAATTAAACGAATAATGAAAAATATACTTATAACAGGAACGAGCCGTGGAATAGGTTTAGAATTGGTTAAGAAATTAGCAAATCAAGGAAATCGTATTTTGGCTGTTTCTCGTCAAATTGCTGATGAATTAGCTTCACTGCCAAATGTAACTTGCATTTCTGCGGATTTGTCTGTTTCTAGTGATTTAGAAAAAATTGCTGAAGAAATTAAAAATAATTTCATCAGTTTAGATGTGGTTATACATAACGCTGGTGCAATTGTAAATAAACCATTTGCTGAAATTTCTTCAGAAGAATTTGAATACGTTTATAAAGTAAATGTATTTGGCGTAGCCGGTTTGAATCGTACAGTTTTGCCATTTATGCAAAAGGGAAGCCATGTAGTTACGATTAGTAGTATGGGCGGAATTCAAGGAAGTTTAAAGTTCCCTGGTTTAGCAGCTTATAGTTCAAGTAAAGGAGCAGTAATTACGTTGTCTGAATTGTTAGCCGAAGAATATAAAGAGCAAGGTGTTGCTTTCAATGTTTTAGCTTTAGGTGCGGTTCAGACAGAAATGTTACAAGAAGCTTTTCCTGGTTATCAAGCACCAATTAATCCGGAAGGAATGGCAACTTATATTGCTGATTTTGCATTGAATGGAGATAAATATTTCAATGGAAAAGTATTACAAGTTTCTTCATCAACACCATAAAAATTGAAAACGGTTTTACAAAAATATTTACCTGAACACGCAGTTGAACCAGTTATCGAATTGATAAAAACTAATTTTGTCCATTTGAAAATTGTCAATGAACGCAGAACTCGTCATGGAGATTATCGAAAAAATCCGGACGGTTCGCATGCTATTACCGTAAATTCAAATTTGAACAAATACCGTTTTTTGATAACATTAATACACGAAATTGCACATTTAGTTGCTTTCAAAAAATACGGACGAAACATCAAACCACACGGAATAGAATGGAAGCATTCGTTTCAGTTATTGATGTTGCCGTATATTAATCCGAATATTTTTCCTAACGAGGTATTACCTTTGATTGCTCGACATTTCAGAAATCCTACAGCGAGCAGTGATACCGATGCAATGCTTTCAATGGCATTGAAACGTTATGATTCTCCTAACGAAAATTATTTTATAAATGATTTACCTTTGGGATGTTTTTTTAGAATTCCCAATGGAAGGATTTTTAAAAAAGGTAATTTACGAGTAAAGCTTTTTGAGTGTGAAGAGGTAAAAACAGGAAGAACTTATTTATTTAAACCCAATGCAGAAGTTGAACTTCTGAAAATTAGTTAACATAATGAACGAAAATTATTATGCAATTATAATGGCTGGTGGCGTTGGTTCACGCTTTTGGCCAGTGAGTACACCAGAGTTTCCAAAACAATTTCACGATATGTTGGGAACAGGTGAAACGTTGATTCAGAAAACATTTTCTCGTTTAAGTCAGTTGATTCCAAAAGAAAATATTCTGATTTTAACGAACGATAAATATGCTGATATTGTTCAAGAGCAATTGCCGATGATTAATAACGAGCAAATTGTTTTAGAACCAGAAATGCGAAATACAGCGCCTTGTATTTTGTATGCTTCAATGAAGATTAAGAAGAGAAATCCGAATGCATTAATGATTGTTGCGCCGTCTGATCATTGGATTGAAGATGAGGTTCAATTTGTGGCAAATTTACAACGTTCGTTTGATATTTGTGATCACGACAATGTGTTGATGACTTTAGGTATTTTACCAACTTTTGCAAATACAGGTTATGGTTATATTGAATTTGATAAATTAGATTCACGTCAGGTGAAAAAAGTGGTTCAATTCCGTGAAAAACCAGATTATGCTACTGCAAAGAAATTTATTCAAAGTAGAAATTTCTTATGGAATTCAGGTATTTTTATTTGGAGTGTTTCTTCGATTTTAGATGCTTTTGAAAAATTTCAGCCAGTGATGTTTAACTTATTTAATGAGGGTTTCGATAAGTTGAACACAGAAGCAGAAGCGGATTTTGTTGCTGAGAATTATGGTAAATCTGAAAATATTTCTATTGATTATGCAGTAATGGAAAATGCTAAAAATGTATTTGTTTTACCTGCAACTTTTGATTGGAATGATTTAGGAACTTGGGGTTCACTTTACGATAAATTGCCAAAAGATGCAAACGAGAATGCTGTAGTTAATGCTACAATTGTAATTGAAAACGCTTCGAATAATATTGTTAGAACAAACGCAGGGAAAAAAGTGGTTATCGATGGATTAAACGATTATATTATTGTAGATGAAGATGATGTTTTACTGATTTATCCTAAAAAGAAAGAACAAGATATCAAACAGATTGTTGCGAAAATTAACGCAAAATAATAACAAATAAAAAACGCTTCAAATTTTAAAATGAAGCGTTTTTTTATGTTTTATATTTTCTTAGTATTATGGAAATTTCGAATTTCTTTTAATAAATCTGATGAATAAACGAAATCGATAATATCTTCGTTTTCTGTATGCATAATTTCTTGACTATTTCCAGTCCAAACCAATTTTCCATTTTTCAAGAAAACAATATGTTCTCCAATTTGTAAAACCGAATTCATATCGTGCGTGTTAATGACTGTTGTCATCTGATATTCGTGTGTGATTTCTTGAATTAATTCGTCAATTACAATTGCTGTTTTTGGGTCAAGTCCTGAGTTTGGTTCATCACAAAACAGATATTTTGGATTGTTTACAATAGCACGTGCAATAGCAACACGTTTTTGCATTCCTCCAGAAATCTCAGAAGGCATTTTCAAATTTGCTCCATTTAAATTTACACGTTCAATAACTTCTTGAACACGAATTTTAATGTCTTGATCAGATTTTTGAGTAAACATTTTCAAAGGAAATGCGATGTTTTCTTCAACATTCATTGAATCAAATAATGCTGAACCTTGAAAAACCATTCCGATTTGTGTTCTGATTTCACGCTTTTCTTCAACATTAAGCAATGCATAATCTTGTCCGTCAAAAAGTATTTGTCCGCTATCTGGTGTATGAACTCCCAAAAGTGTTTTTAACATTACGGTTTTACCCGAACCAGATTGACCAATAATTAAGTTGGTTTTCCCTTTCTCGTACTTTGTTGAAATTCCTTTTAAAACTTCTTTTCCGTCGAAAGACTTTCTAATATCTCTTACCTCAATCATTAGCTTAATAAAATTTGAGTTAATATATAATTCACTAAAATGATTGCAACACTCGTCCAAACAAAGGATTGCGTACTTGCTTTTCCTACTTCAAGTGCTCCTCCTTGCATATAATATCCATAGAATGAAGGAATGGTTGCTAATAAGAATCCAAATACTGCAGTTTTTATGAATGCGTAAGTTATGTGATACGGAATAAATGAATCTTGTAAACCAAAAATAAATTCCTCACTAGAAAGATAACCGCTATAAACACCTGCAATATAACCTCCAAAAATTCCAATAAACATACTTATTGTAATTAAAAATGGATAGGTGATTGCTGCAATTAATTTTGGAAAAACTAAATAGTTTAATGAATTGATACCCATAACTTCTAAGGCGTCAATTTGTTCGGTAACACGCATCGTTCCAATACTTGATGTAATATATGAACCCATTCTTCCGGCCATAATAATCGAAATAAAAGTAGGGGAGAACTCTAAAATAATAGATTGTCTTGCTGTGAACCCAATTAAGTATTTTGGAATAATCGGATTATTTAAATTTAATGCTGTTTGGATGGTAACTACTGCACCAATAAAGAAAGATAAAAAACAAACGATTCCTAAAGAACCAATGATTAATTCATCGATTTCTTTAAAAATTAAATTTTTCATAATTCTCCATTTTGTTGGGCTTTTGAACATATCAACCAACATTATGAAGTACTTACCAATAGTTTTTAACATATTTATCATACTGTATAAAATATTTCGCTAATTTACCATTTTCAATTGAGTTTCTGATTGATTAAATCTAAAATCTAACCAAAGAGTTTTTCTCTGATTTTTTGCCAACGGTAATTTCGGATGAATTTTGCTTGTACATCAGTTACTAAAAGTGGTTTGTTTTCTTTTTTTGCCTTCAAAAAGCCATTGATGTAATCTATAAATAACAAGGGTTTCTTTTTTCGTAGTGACAATTTTAAACCTGCAATTGCTGTAATTGTAAAGCCATAACCCAAAGTGTAAAAAGCTTCACCTTGTTTGTAACGAGCCGTTTTGTTGTAATTTGCTCCGGTTGGTTTTAAATGTTTTACTTTAAGTTCAGGAAGTGTTTTGATTTTCCAATCATAAAATCTACATAAAAGTTCATCAACCGTGTCCCAACCCATTGCGGGTTTTAATCCTCCAATTTGGTCAAAACATTCTTTTCTGTAAGCTTTAAAGGCACCACGAATATGGTCTTTATCTGTAAGATTTTCTAAAATCCATTCGTTGTTTTTTTCGATGTAAGCGAATCCACCAACCATTCCGATTTTTTCATCAGATTGAAAAGTTTTAGCTACTTCTTCAAAATAATTATCAGGTAAAATTAAATCGGCATCAAGTTTTACAATAAAATCATAATCGTTATCTAAAACTTCTAAGCCTTTTTGAAAAGCTTGAATTACTTTACTTCCAGGTAAATGAATGTTTTCTGATACTTTTAAAACTTGTTTGAAAATGGTTGATTTATTTTCAAATTCAGAAATTAGTTCTCCAGTTTTATCTGTTGAATTATCGTTTACAACCACCACTTTTTTGGGAAGTAAGGTTTGATTTAAAATAGATTGCAAAGTAACTTCAATAAAAGCTTCTTCGTTGTAAGCTGGAATAACAATGTTGTAATTCATCTTAAATACGTTCAGCGTAAACTAAATAATATCGTGGTGTAAATTTGCGTAAGATTGGTCGAATTCCAAATTTCTTAACCGGATGTGCCCATTTGATGGAATCAACAATTTTAAAGCCAGCTTTTTCCAACAACCAATCCAATTGCCAATCTTCAAATTCGTGATAATGTCTGTCCCACATATCGGTTTTGCTTCTGTATGCTGGAGAAAACCACAAACGCAACGGAACCGAAATAAAAACTTTATCGGCTTTGCAATGTTGTAAAACGGTGAACGGATTTAATAAATGTTCGAAAATTTCAAAAGCAGTTAAAATTTCGTAATTGTTGTTATCAAGCGATTCAAAATTCACATCAATATCTTCTCCTTTGGTGTTTTGAACGTTGAAACCTTCCTGTTTCATTAATTTTGAAAGCGGATTTTCAACACCTAAATCCAAAATATTTTCAGATTTATTAAGATGTTTGTTCAGGAAATTTAATGTTTTTTCGAATCTTTCTTTCGGATATGTTTTTTCGTACATTTTATTCTAACTATTATCTTTCGACTTTTGAAAAAGAATATCAATATTACGATTATATTTGTAAAAATTAGCACAAATGGATTCTAAATTTTCGAGTAAACAAGCCTTATTATTCTCAATAATCAACTACATTGGAGTTGCTATTGGAATGATTTCGACTTTGTTTATTTATCCGAACGATAAAGAATTTCTTGGAATAGTTAGATTTATTGACGGATTTGCTCAAATTCTATATCCGATTATGGTACTTGGAGCTTCAACAGCTTTATTGAATTTTCAACCCCAATTGAATGCTTTTTTACAACGTAAGTTATTCTCTTATAGTGCAGTTTCGATTATTTTTATGATTGGATTTTGTGCTTTTTTTGTTTCTATTTTTTACTTTTTAGAAGTTACAAAAAATACCGAATATTACATTTACGGATTTATAATTGCCGTTTTTTTGGCTTTTATCGATTTGATGAAACGACAAGCTTATAACTTGCAAAAAATTGCGGTTCCTACTTTTTTTGAAAAAATTGTTCCAAAAATTACTTTGCCTTTAGCTTTTATTTTGGTTTTATATTTTGCGGTTTCTTATCACCAAGCTTTGAGTATTTATACATTCTCGTTTTTACTTATTTTTATTGCTATTGGTTGGTATTTGTTGCGGATTTTTAAACCCGTTTACAGTTTCAATTATCAAGATTTGTTTCATGAAATTTCTAAGAAAGATTATTATAAATATAGTTTGTATGCGTTTTGTGCCAGCTTAGGTTCTTTTTTTGCTTTTCGTATTGATTCGATTATGATTCCTGAATTCATTTCGAATGAAGCAAATGGGGATTTTAATATTGGTGTGAATTTAGCAAACGCATTAATGATTCCCGCAACTGGAGTTTTTGCTCTTTACAGCCCGATTATTTCTGAAGCGTTGAAAAATAATGATTTCAAGTTGCTAAAAAATAAATATGCGGAAGTTGCTAAAAACCTTTATTTCATCGGGATTTTAATGTTTGGTTGTTTGCTTTTAGGAATTTCTGATTTGTTTTCACTTCTTCCAACAGCACAGAAATTAGCACCGACAATTCCGATTTTATTTATTTTAGGAGCAAATGTTATTTTAAATATGTCAACCGGTTTCAGTACAGAAATTATTGCTTATTCCAAATTTTATAAATTCAATTTAATTGCCATCTTATCATTGGCTGTTTTAAATATCGGACTGAATTATTTGATACTTACTCAAACTAATTTTGGAATAATTGGTGTTGCTTACGCATCTTTATTTTCGATGTTTGTTTTTAATTTAATGAAATTAATCTTCATCTATAAAAAGTTTCAAATACTTCCAGTAAATATTTCGTATCTAAAAACAATTCTTCTTTCATTGGTTTTACTTTTTTTATGTTGGATTTTACCGATTCAATTTTTAGGTGATTTTAGTTTTGTTATTCGTTGTGCGTTATTTTCAATTTCTTTTAGTGGAATTGTTTTCCTATTTGGTTGGGTTCCGGAATTAAATACTAATGTTTTTAAGATTTTAAACAAATTGAAAAGTTAAAATTATTTAGAATGATTTAAAATAATTTGTTTTCTCTCGAATTTAAAATACCTTTGTAAAGTCTAAGAAAGTAAAGGTTTAGTCTTACTTTTTTTGAAATTAATATTTATTTGTTGTTTAAAAAAAGCAGCTTTCATTTTAATTTGAAAGCTGCTTTTTTGTTAGTTTAATTGTTGTTCAAATTCGGATAATTTGTTTTGAATTTTTTCTTTTTCTTTTGTGAAATACCACAATTCTGGATTAAATAAATTTTTATAATATTCAATTCCTTCTAATAAATTATCTTTTAATTTATTTAGCTTTTTCAATTTAATTGAAGTTGGTTCAGATTCGTAATCTTGTTGTTCTTTTTTGAAATGCTCAATGTACATTCCCAATTCTTTAATAAAGAAATGTGGACGTTCTTTTGTTTCAATCAAATTGACTTTTCCATAAATATGTTTGGTCATATCTTTTAAGGAAGCTTCTTTTGTGAAATAAGCAATATTTGGTCCAGGACAAATTACAACACCTTGTTCTTCGCCTTTAATTTCAATGCCTAAATCTAAATATGAAGCATTAGCTAATCCAATACATAAACAAGATTTATCAACAATTTTTTCAAATTCTTTCTGATAAGCTTCTTCTGTTAATTGGTTTTTCTGCTTTTCAAGTTCTACTAAAGCTAGTTTTTGATGTTTTCTTGAAGATGTACACGTTCCTTCTTGGGAGAATGATTTATCTAATGCCAAATATTTTCTTGGACAAGCGCTTCCTGGATTGTTTTTCTGAATGCGTTTCTGTTTGATATATTCATTTGTTGTACCTCTAACGGTGTTGAAAGGAACTCCTAAAGGAGAAATATTACTTAAATACAAATCAGATTCATCTGCTTGAGCAAGTAAGTTTCTAGTATTGATGTCTGTTGAAGTTGCTTCAGGAACTAATAAAAAAGGCGAACCCCAACCTACAGAATCAATGTCATAATGTTTTAAAAGAAAATCGTGTTCTTCAGCTGTCCCAACTCCGCCTTGAGCTGTTATTAATAAGTTTAATGGTTTTTCAGGAACATATTTACCTTTTTCAGATAAAGCTTTACATAATAAATTATGAGTCGTTTCAATTAATTCATTTCTTTTTTCTTGAAAAGATTTTAAAATCGTACCCATTAATTGACCATCGGTTGCAAATGCATGTCCGCCACAATTCAATCCAGATTCAATTCTATATTCAGAAACCCATAAACCTTTTTTAGCTAATTGTTGACCTTGAATAAAAGCCGAACGATAATCACTTACTTTTAGGATGATTTTCTTTTCTAAATAATTTTCTTCGGTCGGATAAAAGCTTTCAAATTCTTCAAAATAAGAATATAATCTAGGATTCATTCCAGCAGATAAAACAACAGAACCTTTTACATTGCTGTTGGCAAATCCTCGTAATGCTGCATGCGCATCGTTATGAATGCTTGGTAGAGCTTCTTTACCTTTGTAATGTTCTCTGTCAACCTTTGTCATAATATTGACATCAATGCTTCCTGGTTGAAAAAAATCGTCTAATACATTTTTTAGATAATTAACCGAGTGATTTTTTTCTAAGTAAGTATTTAATTCACTTTTTAATTCAGAGAAATTGGGTAATGAATCAATAAAATCTTCTACAGATTTTTTATTTTCAAGTAATCCTTTCTTTATTTCTGAACATTTTTTAGTTACAATCGTATCAACAGTGTTCAAGTAAGCTGTGATTCTTTTTGCTCTAAAGTCTTCAATTTTATTAGTGATTTCTTTATAAGGTAATTTAAACTCCTGACAATAAAAATTATTCATTCGTTCAATAAGTTCATCATCCATAACCGAAATCACTGACGAAATTCCTTGATGAGCCACTCGAATTGGAGAATCAATCGTGTAAGCTAATCCCATTACAGGTATGTGAAAAGTATGTGTTTTGTAGTTACTCATTATATTTGTGTTTTCTAAAGGCGCTAATTTCTTGTTTTTGATTCTAAGAATAGATGACAAAAATCATGTTTGAGTTTTTCTTTGTGTTTGTTAATATTTGTAAATGTTGTTTTTTTTGAATGGATTCCTTTATAATTATATATTTTTGATTATTTTTGGCGGTAACTTTTAAAAATATCTCAAAAAAGTATTTTATGATAACTAAATCTTTTTCTATTAACGAAATCAACTCTATTTTAAAAGGAGATATTGTAGGACATTATTCAGGTCAAATTATTGGGCCAGAAAATATTGAATCTGCTAAGGCTTCTCAAATCACTTTTATTGGTAATAAAAAATTTGAAAAAAAATGGATAAATTCAAAAGCTTCTGTGGCTGTTGTAAATAGAGATGTTTCAATTGAGCCAGGCGAAAAACGTGCATTTATTAAAGTAGATAATGCAGATTTAGCAATGTCTCAAATTTTGAGTATTTTCGCTCTACCTTTAGCTGAAGTTAAAAATGAACAACACGCAACTGCTGTAGTTGACTCTACTGCAATTATAGGAAAAGGTGTGAAAATTGGTGCAGGTAGTTATATTGGACCACGTGTAATTATTGGTGATTATTGTGTTATTTATCCGAATGTAACTATTTTGGATGATTGTGAGATTGGTAATAATAATGTTTTTTGGTCAGGAGCTGTAGTTCGTGAACGTACAGTAATCGGGTCTAATTGTATTTTTCATCCAAATGTTTCGATCGGAGCAGATGGTTTTGGTTACAGACCATCTCCTGAATTTGGATTAGTTAAGATTCCGCATATAGGTAACGTTGTTATAGGAGATTGGGTCGAGATTGGAGCAAATTCATGTGTAGATCGTGGGAAATTTAGTTCAACTGTTATTGGAACAGGTTGTAAAATTGATAATTTGGTTCAAATTGGACACAATAGTATTTTAGGAAAGTTTTGTATTATGGCAGGAAACAGTGGTTTAGCTGGTTCTGTAACTCTTGGTGATGGTGTTATAATCGGAGGAAGTGCTTCTATTAAGGATCATTCAGTAATTGGAAATGGTGCAGTAATTGGTGCTGGTTCAGGAGTTACAGGAGATGTTGCTGCAGGAGTTACGATGCTTGGATATCCAGCTTTAGAAGCAAGAGATACCTTAAAACAATGGGCAATCATGAAACGTTTTTTAAAAGATAGTTACAAATAATTAATTATAGAAGGGTTGGCGGTTGCTAATCCTTTTTTTGTTTCTGATTTCTTAATATAGTTTTTATTATGAATTAATAATGAATTCTGATGTTTGCAATTAAAAATGAAACAATTTTTAGTACTACTTTTATTTATCAGTATTGATTTACAAGCGCAATCTTTAGAAATTTTGGCGCATCGTGGTTTTCGTGGATTACATACCGAAAATACTTTAGAAGCATTTAAAAAAACACTTCATCATAGCCATTTTTTAGAGATGGATGTTATGGTAACTAAAGACATGAGAGTTGTTGTTACTCATGATCCTGTACTTCATGAAAAATTATATGTAAATAAAAAAGTAAAAGATTCAACAGATTATAAGCGACGTGTTTATGATTTGGATTATAATGAAATCACAAATTATAAATTAGGTTATAAAAAAAGTAAAGGTTTTGATAAGCAACAAAATATCATTTCCACTATACCTTTACTTGAAGAAGTGTTGCAACAAACTCAAATGTATGCAAAAGTAAATAAGTTAAAAGTGCCTAATTATTTTATTGAAACTAAAATTACAGATCGTACAGATGGTATTAATCATCCAGATCCAAAAGTAGTGGTAGAGTTGTTAATCAAAGTTTTAAAAGAAAATATTAAACCTACGCAAGTAATTATTCAGTCTTTTGATCCAAGAACACTTTCGTATATTTCAAAAAATTATCCCGAGTTTAAAACATGTTTACTTGATAAGAAAAAACAATTATTGAGTGTTTATTTAAAAGAGTTAGATTTTAAACCCGATTATTTTTCACCTAATTTCAAGCAAATTACGCCTGAACTAATTGAGGAGTCAGAAGAATTCGAAATTCCTTTAATTGGTGGTAATACTAATAATAAAGAAGAAATCGATAAAATGTATGAGTTAGGAATTTTCAAAATTATATCAGATTATCCATATTCTGAATTACCTTAAAAAAAGATCGACTTTTGGGCCGATCCTTTTTTTAATATTTATATACAATTGCATTGATATTCATTCCGGCTCCAACTGAGCAAATGATTGCCAGGTCTCCTTTATGAATTCTGTGATTTTCAATTTCATTATTTCTTAAAATATCAATCAATGTTGGAATAGTAGCTACACTACTGTTTCCTAATTTTCCGATAGTCATTGGCATTACGTGTTCAGGAACTTCCATGTCAAACAGTTTATAAAAACGATAAACAATCGCTTCATCCATTTTTTCGTTTGCCTGATGGATTAATATTTTTTTAACGTCTTGGATTGATTCCCCACTTTTGTCCAAACATTCTTTCATTGCTAATGGAACATGGGTAAGAGCGAATTCATATATTTTCTTTCCAAACATTTTAATGTATCGAATATTTGGATCGTGATCTGTATTATATGATTTTCCAAAATGTATAAAATCAGATTCATTTAAAGTATGAGATTCAGATGCGTGAGAAATAATACCGCAATCATCATCAGAATTTTCAATTATAACAGCACCTGCGCCATCAGCATAAATCATACTGTCGCGATCATGTAAATCAACAACTCTAGAAAGAGTTTCTGCGCCAATTACCAAGCATCTTTTTGCAATTCCTGCTTTGATAAATGCATTAGCTTGAATCACACCTTCAACCCATCCAGGGCATCCAAAAAGTAAATCGTACGCTACGCATTTAGGATTTTTAATTTGAAGATTGTGTTTAACACGAGCTGCTAATGATGGAACTGAATCGGATTGAATAGTACCGAATTTAACATCTCCAAAATTGTGTGCAAATATAATATAGTCTAAAGTCTCTGGATCTATTTTTGATTCCTTGATTGCTCTTTGTGCAGCTATTAAGCCTATGTCTGAAGTAACTAAATTTGTCTCAACATATTTTCGTTCTTCAATTCCTGTAATGTCCTGAAGTTTGTTGGCAATAAATTCACTTTTTTGTTTTAAAGCAACACCTTCTTCATTTAAAAATTGATAATCTTTAAAATAAAGATTGGTAATAGTTTGAGTAGGGATGTAACTACCTACGCTGATAAATTTACTTCCCATTTTAAAAGTGTGTGTTTTTTATGTCTTATTTTTAATAAATATAAAGGTAGTAAAAATTTTTATTATTATTATGCGCGCATAATATTTTTTTATAAAGTAGATGTTGTTAATTTTTTATACAAAACCAAAAAAGCTGAATCCGATATCGAATCCAGCTTTTCATTATATGAGGGCGATTTAAAAAATTATGCTTTATTATTAAAGAGGTAATAAAGT
>SMEN01000059.1_pt1 | contig 38603 bp, 29 predicted proteins | sample 2456271 | NCBI WGS metagenome assembly SMEN01 (sample SAMN10132593, study PRJNA489261) | soil metagenome | isolation source: day1 control-loamy sand soil ammended with raw manure from dairy cow... | place: USA | collected 2015-04-01 | reverse complement strand
TAATGGTACCTTAGCTCAGTTGGTAGAGCAATGGACTGAAAATCCATGTGTCCCTGGTTCGATTCCTGGAGGTACCACAAAAAAATAAATTACATTATTTGTAATGGTACCTTAGCTCAGTTGGTAGAGCAATGGACTGAAAATCCATGTGTCCCTGGTTCGATTCCTGGAGGTACCACAAAAAAAACCTTAAGTTGATTAAGGTTTTTTTATTTCTTACATTTTTTGCGCTTGACCCATTTATTCCCATCGAAAGATTCCTGCTGTTAGATTGTCTTTTGCTTCGGTTAAATAAAATACTTTTTCAATTCGTTCTTGATTTGGTCTTCCAAAATTTTTGTAAACTTCAAGTGTTAATGCAACTGGACCACGAATTATTTGAGAAGAATCTGCATAAAAATCAATTAAAACTTGATAATCGCCTTTTTCAGCGTTTCTAATTAAAATTTCTTCAGGACCATAACCTGTTGTAACATCCGTATTAAACTTGATGTTTTCATTATTTGTTGAACTATAAGAAAATTGTTCTTTTGATGGTGCTACCAAATGCAAATCAATATCACAATCATTTGATGTCCAAGTCAGCACAAATCTTAAATCGTAAGTTTCTTTTTCTGTTTGAAAATTATACAAATCGTCTTTGCCACCGAAACCTTTATAATCATTGAAATAGGTATTGATAGTTTCTAAATAATCATCTGGATCTTCCAATAAGGGAACCCATTCAAGATTAATTCCTCGTTTAATTACTTCTAATCCTTTATCTTTTTCTCCGGATAAGATATAACTTATTCCTAAATCACGATATGAAATGGGTTCATCCGGACGGTATTCAAATATTTTTTCAAATAACGGAACAGCCAATTCAGGTTTTCCAATTGAACGTAGTTTGTAAGCTAAAGTGCGCATATTTGCAGAATTATTCAAATCTATTTCTGCAATATTTGATAATATCGTTTCAGCTTCTGGTTGCTTTTTATTTTTAAAAAAATCGGAAGTTATTAAATAAAACGCATAACCATTTCCATAGGTTTTAGCTAATTCTAAATATTTATCATATAAGTTTTCGTCTGATGTTTTTTCTAAAATTTTGATGTATTCTGGATTTGAACTCCATTTTTTTACAGACAAATTTTGGTTGATGAATTTTGAAACGTTTGCCGGTAAATTTATATTTTCATCTTGAATAAATTTATTAGTATAAACAAATATAATCCCGTCTTTAGCATGCTTTCCGTACAATTCTACGGATTTTTCTGGAGATAAAATTTCCAATGAAAAAACATCCTCCCACTCAAATTTATTTTCTTTGGATTTGAATGTAGATAAATCATTGTCTTCAAAATCTTCTTGTAAACGTTCTTTGGTTAAATAATTAAAATTATCGGGTTCTAAATCGAAATAGACTAAAGGATTTTTCCCTAAACGTTGATTGAAACCTCTACGAATAACATATAAATTATCATCCTTTAAGTGAATGTTGTAATTTTCATCATTTATGCTATTTTTTGTAAGTTCTTCTATGTTTAAATTTTGTTTAGTACTTGGAACATATGGCATTACTACAATTTCCTGTAAGTCTTGCTCTTTAATATTGAATTCTGTTCTTATTACATTACTTTGATATATACTTATCAATTCATTAGAAATCATATGTGAAGAAAAGACTATTTTATAATATTGCGTTGAATCTACTATTATATCAAAGTTTAGATTAGAATCTAAAGCTGTCATGTTTTGTCTATTATTATAATCTTCTACGATTAAGTCATTTAATAAATAAGAAGAGTCTTCATCATTTGTTTTGATATTTCCTTTTATGGAAACTTTACCGTTTTCTAATTCTGTTTTTTGTATGAATATTAATACTGGAATTGGCTGATTCATAAAATCATCATTTCTTGATGAAAAAGTATAATCCGCACCTTTTTCTTTTAGTTCATCTTCTTGTTCTCGTATTTTGTTTTTTAAAAGTTTAATTGTGTCATCATTTTTGGTGTAAAGTTTTTTGAAATCAGCGACCAAAATTTCATTTTTACCATCTTTCATACTCCATTCCAGATGTTCCTTCAAATAGCTAAGAGCCTTATTTTCATAATCAAGAAGGTCAATTTGCTTTTCAATTTTTATTATTTCGATGTTTCTGTCGTATAGTTCTTGCAAATCTTTTGTTGGAGGATAAATTTCATTTTTTATGTAATCGTAAATATCTTCTAAAACTAATAGCGAGGTAAAATCTGAAACGAGATTATATTTTTTACTAATTTCTACAATCTGTTTTTCGTTTGCTTTTGCATCTAAACTTAAATCGTCAAGTTGTTTTAAAGCAAATATTTTTTCTAAATCAACTATTTTTTTTGGTATTTTAATGAATTTTTTAAAATCGATTTTTTGATTCGGATTTGAAATATTTATCGAAATCTCATTTAGTAAATTTTTAGATTTTCCTATGATATTCAATTCGTTTGAGTTGAAAGAATAATTTTGTTTTGGATATGAATCAATCCATGTTTTTGTTTCGTTTAACGTTGTTCTTGTGCTTAGAATCAACTTTGCAGCATTAGAATTTTTGCTTTCATTCAAATTTATATACAAGCCTTTATTTGCTAAAGCAATCGATTTCATTTTTGTAAAATCAGTTATTTTTGATGCGCTTACTGTAAATAATTTTGATTCAATTTCTTCAATGTTTTCTGAACCAAAATTGCTCATTCCATCCGAAAACAATAAAACCATATCTGAGCTTGAAATTTCATTTTTCAAATTTCCATATTGTGTACCGCCATCGTAATCTAATTTTTCAATAGTTTTCAATAAATCATCAATTTTTGTAAAAGTTTTATTAACTTGAATTTGATTATTAAATGCAATCAATTGGACTTCGGTGAAAGATGTTTTTTTAAGTAAATATTTTAAAAAATTAATTTCTTTTTTTAAGTCAGCATTTTTTCTAGAACGTGAAACATCCCACAAAACACAAATTTTGTTATAATTATTATTATGTTTTTTGTTTAATTTAATGACTGAATTTATTGAATAATAATAGGTCTCGTTTTTCTGTTGATAAAACGCAGTAGAATTTTCTTCTTTTTTTAATTTAAGGATTAAATCTTTTGAGTTCGCAAGCGTTGTGTATTTATAATAATTTGATTTTTTTTCTACTTTAAAGTTTGATTTATTAATGATATTTTTTTTTTCATATCCATAAACATCAATTGTTGTTTTAGATTTTTGGATTTTTTCAGTAAATGAAAAAGGAATTTTAAATTCGTAATAAGAATGGTTCGAAGTAAATTGATGAAAAATTTCTAATTTAAACGTACGAGTTCCTTTAGCTGGAATCGGATATATTCTCGTTTTAAAAACATTTCCTTGCGTTTTTTCAACTAAACCAGGATCAACACCTCTTGAAACAATACTTTCAAAAACTTCACGAGCTTTACTTTTTTCAACGGCGACAGCTTCACGCAAAGTTCCGTTGATATCTAGCGCATAACCATAAACAAAATCGCCATCATTTAATGGAAAATTGATTTCTCCAGAAAGTTGCGAATCAAATGGATTATAAATTGTAGCTGTCAATTCTGTTACAGCCGAATTTCCAAAAACAGTACTTTTTATTTCTAATTCCTGAATCTCAACTTTTTTTAAGCTGTCTCCAGAAATGTGAATTAAACTACGCTGTCCGAATGCAGATAACGTGCAAAGTAAAAAAAAGATAATTTTCGATTTCATAATATTCTGATTGGTAGTTAAATATAATGAAATAATCTTGATTTTATAAAAATAGAAAGAGGAATTCCAAAGTATGGAATTCCTCTTTTCATTTTTTTTATTGTCTAGAATTGCAATCCAAACATCATTACTAATTTATCATCTTTATAAAAATTTAAAGTTTGTTCGGCAACATCGAAACGAAGCGTTGAATTATTTAAATAATGCATCATTTTGCGTTCCGTTTCTTTTGATTCTTCATCTTTGCAAGCCATTCTTGTCGTGCCTAAGCTATCGAATATGATTTCGTCTGAAGCTGTATTGTAATTTCCAAAGAAACGATTGCAACCGTTATTTCCGGAAACTTTATTTTCAGCTACATTAAATTTAATTGATGCATTTCCAAAATCTCTACCCACATTTTCTAACATAAAAAGCTTCCATTCTTTACCATCTATAAAACTCCAAATATCATTTGTTGTAGGAATGTTGAAAATCATCTCTACTTTATTTGTTTTCACATTTGTAAATTTAACTTCATTTCCAATTTGAATTACTTTAAATGGAGATTGAATTGCTTTAGAAAATTCATTTTCTAATTCCATAGTTTTTGGGTCGCCAGCCATTAATGTTGACATTCCTGGTTTTATAATTAGTTCGTTGTTTTTAAATTCAAAAGATGAGTTAAATCTATTTATACCGCTTTTACCTGAAACCGTTTTATTAGAATCATTCATCTCAAAATAGATACTTCCATCTGAAATTTTCTGTCCATTAAGTTCCGTTAGAACTAATTTTTTGTTGAATATATCCAAATTAGTAGTTTGAGAAACTTTAGAAGTTTTAGCTTTTTTCTTACTAATGACTTTTTTTAGTTTGTAATTATAAGCTGATGCATCAGCAGGAAAATTACCTAATTTTTTCGTTTTTTCTACTTTAAGTTTATATGTAAAACCTGGTTCATATTCAAAACCTTCAATTGAATCATAAAAAAATGTCCAATCTTTGTTATTTCCTTCTTGAACTTGCAAGCATTCCATTGGAGCAACTCCAACACAAGGAACTTTATTTTCTTTGACTTTTAATTTTATTGTTTCTTGAGCAAAACCTGATAAACTAACTAACATAATAGCTACTAAAAATTGAACTTTTTTCATAATATCTATTTTTATAATGAGTTTTGAAATATCCAATCTCTATGCCATTTCAATAAATTGAGTAATATTATCATTTGTTTAACAGTTTTATTTTCTGTAAATATTACTATTTTTTCAGTTGCATTATTAAAATTATGTTCTTTTTAGATTTTTTAAATAAAGGAATTGAATTTGTAATAAAAAACCTCAGTCAAAAACTGAGGTTCGATATTTTAGAAAGAAAATTGTTTTAAATTTTCGATTAATTCGTGTTCGGTAACTAAAGTTTGTTCTCCATTTGCTAAATTCTTCAATGCAAATTGTTTGTTTTCCATTTCAGATTCGCCAACGATAACTGCAAACTGAATTCCTTTTTTATCGGCAAATTGGAATTGTTTTCCCATTTTGGTATTATCAGGATAAAGTTCCGTTTTGATTCCTGCATTTCGCAATTTTTGAATAGTTGGTAAAACGTATAAAACTTCTTTATCACCAAAATTCAGGAAAATAACTTTTGATACAGCTGAAACCGTTTCTGGAAAAGCATTTAATTCTTCAAGAACTAAATAAATTCGGTCTAAACCAAAAGAAATTCCAACGCCACTAACATTCTTTAAACCAAAAATTCCAGTTAAGTCATCGTAACGACCACCGCCACCAATCGAACCTAATTTTACAGTTTCTGGAGCTGCAACTTCGAAAATTGCACCAGTATAGTAATTTAATCCACGTGCTAAAGTAACGTCTAAATTCAATTTTGCAGATTTTAATCCAATGGAATCAATTGCGTTACAAATGAAAGTTAGTTCTTCAACACCTTTCATTCCTTCTACAGAAGTTTGCAACATCTCAGAAAGTTGCTTGATTTTATCAGCTAAAGTTCCTGTGAAATTAAAAACAGGTTGTACTTTTTCAATCGCTTCTTCAGAAATTCCTTTAGATATCATTTCAGCTTTTACACCATCTTCACCAATTTTATCTAACTTATCTAAAGCAACCGTGAAATCAATTAATTTATCACTTGCACCAATTACTTCTGCAATTCCAGATAAAATTTTTCGATTGTTGATTTTAATGGTAGCTCCTTCAACATTTAAATCTGTAAATACTGCATCGTACAACTGAATCAATTCAACTTCTTGCCATAAAGATTTTGAACCTACAACATCGGCATCACATTGATAAAATTCTCTAAAACGCCCTTTTTGTGGATTATCTGCTCTCCAAACCGGCTGAATTTGGTAACGTTTAAACGGAAAATCAATTTCATTTTGATGTTGAACCACGTATCTTGCAAACGGAACAGTTAAATCATAACGCAAAGCTTTTTCAGAAATTTGAGATGTAATTTTTTTACTGTCTTTATTTTGTAAATTTTCTTCAGAAGCTTTAGATAAGAAATCACCAGAATTCAAAATCTTAAAGATTAAACGATCGCCTTCTTCGCCGTATTTTCCCATTAACGTATCAGAATTTTCGAATGAAGGTGTTTCAATTGGTTGAAATCCAAACTTTTCGAAATGATTTTTTATGGTTGAAATGATATATTGACGTTTTGCTACTTCATTCGGAGAAAAATCTCTAGTTCCTTTTGGAATACTTGGTTTTTGTGCCATTTTATTCTAATTTAAATATCAAAAAAATATGATAAAATATTTTATACAAATATCTGACTTTTAATTTTTTTGAAAGTAATAATTTTAATTTTATTGTAACAAATTTACGACTTTAACTACTAAGTAAGTATATGCTAAGACTATTTAAAGAAAATACGAAAATTGCTTTAGGTGCAATTCGAAGTCAGTTACTTCGAACGGTTCTAACTGTGTTTATCATTGCCTCTGGAATCTGGGCTTTGGTTGGGATTTTATCTGCTGTAAATGCACTTGAAAGTTCATTGATGAGCAATTTTGCTGCAATGGGTTCGAATACGTTTAATATTAGTCGATATGATTTTTCATCTCAATTAAATCGAAATAGTTCTGAAACACGAACTAATCCGATTATTGATTATAGTCAAGCTAGAAGTTTTAAAGAAAATTATAATGCTCCTTTTGCGACAACTTCACTTTCATTTACGGCAAGCTCAACAACTGAAGTAAAATACGAAAATAAGAAAACAGACCCTGAAGTTTCTGTACTTGGAGCTGATGAACTTTATTTTGAAAACAGTGGTTTAAAAGTGGACCAAGGAAATACTTTTTCCGAAATGGATATTTTAAGTAATCTACCCGTTTGCGTAGTTGGAGCAGATTTTACTAAAAACTTGTTGAAAGATGTCAATCCTTTAGGTAAAATAATTTCAATTCGAGGATCAAAATTCAAAGTAATTGGAGTTCTTGAAGAGAAAGGTTCAATGTTTGGAAATAAACAAGATTTAAGAGTTTTTATTCCCATTCAACAAGCTAGAAGTTTGTTCTCGCAAGGAAATATAAATTACGAAATTAAAGTTTTAGTTCAAAAAACAGAATTTCTAAATACCGATATTGATGAAGCTATTTTGACGATGCGTTCAATTCGTGGTTTACATCCAACTCAAATAGATAATTTTGGAATCAGCAGAAGTGATGATTTGATCAATCAATTGAAACAACAAACACAAATGCTTACAGTTATTGCTGTTTTAATTGGAGTTATTACGATTTTTGGTTCTTCAATTGCTTTGATGAATATTATGTTGGTTTCGGTGACAGAACGAACTAAAGAAATTGGAATTCGAAAATCTTTAGGAGCAAAAAGTAGTACAATTGCTTGGCAGTTTTTTACAGAAACGTTAGTTATTGGTCAATTAGGAGGAATTCTAGGAACTATTTTAGGATTGATTACTGGTTATATTTTTACTCGTTTTGTAGGATTTGATTTTGTTATTCCTTGGGGAGCAATTATAGGCGCGATAATAATTTCTTTAATAGTTGCATTAATATCTGGTTTGTTCCCTGCAATAAAAGCATCTAAATTAGATCCAGTTGAAGCTTTAAGATATGAATAGATTTTTTAATTAAAGCTTATATAATATTAATAATTCGAAGAATAATTTTGTTCCTCGGATTTTTTTTGGAATAAATTAAAAGGAGAATTTAATTCTAATTTCAAATTTATTTTTTGTCTTAGAAAAAAATGAGCTTGATATTAATTTATCAAGCTCATTTTTATTTATTAGATTTTACTAATTATATTTATTTAATTCCTAAAATCTTTTTCCAAAGTGGGATCTTTTTAGTTTCCATTTTAACTCCGTAGCCATATCCGTAGCCATAACCGTAACCATATCCATAACCGTAACCTTTGGTTGTATTTGTATCGTTTAGAAGTAATGACATTCTTGGTAATTTCTTCTCTCTATACAATGTTTCTGGAATAATTAAAGATTTCTTATCAATTTTTCCTGCTCTAACAACATAAATTATACTATCAGCGTATTTAGCAGTTAAAATCGTATCTGTAACTAAACTTACTGGTGCAGTATCAACAACAATATAATCGTATTTAGTTCTTAATTCGTTGAATAATGTTGCAAGTTTAGAACTCATCAATAATTCAGCTGGGTTCGGTGGAATTGTACCTGCTGGTAAAACATCTAGATGTGGATAACTTGGAATTGAAACAATATAATCTTCAATTTTAGTATCTTTAGTTGATAAATAGTTTGTTAATCCTTTACTTGGTAAATCAAAATAAGTATCTAATCTAGGATTTCTAATATCCATTCCAATTAACAATGTTTTCTTCTCTGAAAGAGCAAAAGTTGCTGCAATGTTAGCTGATATAAACGTTTTACCTTCACCTGGGAAAGTAGAAGTACTATAAATTACTTTACATTTTTCTTTACTTAAATCCGAAATCATAAAATCCAAGTTGGTTCTTACAATACGAATCGCTTCGGCCGAACTACTTCGACTATTTAATTCAATAATCTGATCAGAACTTTCTGATGTTGGAACATCTCCTAAGAAAGGAATGCTTGTGTTATTTTCAATGTCAAGTCTTGTTTTAACTTTTGTGTCCAATAAGTTTTGAACATAAATGATAACAAAAGGAATTAAACAACCAATGATAAATGCTCCTAATAAAACAATTGAAGACTTTGGAGCAACTTGCTTTGTTGGTTCAATTGCCGCGTCAATTACTTTTGCTGTTACTTCAGTTGCTGCTAATGTGATATTAGTTTCTTCTCTTTTTTGTAATAAGAATAAATATAAAGCTTCTTTTACCTTTTGCTGTCTGTCAATAATTCTAAATTCTCTTTCTTGTTTAGGAACTTGAGAAAGTTTTGATTGCATTTGATTTTCTTGACGTTTTAAATCATTTTTAGCAATCTTTAGTGAGTTTAAATTACTTTTTAAAGACGAAAGAATGTTGTTTTTTGAAGATGCAATTAAACCATCTAATTCTTTAATTTTTGGGTGTTCAGATGTTGAATTAATTAACTGACGTTGTCTTTCTAAAATTATTCTGTTAAGCTCATCTATACCTGAATTAATACCTGAATTATTATTTAATACAATATTTGGAACTAGTTCGTCAGAATCTGATTTTCTAAGATAACTGATAAGATCATTAACAATACTTATCTCTGTTTCGTTTTCAACGACTGAACGTTCGTATGCGCTAAGATTGGTTAAAAATAAACCAACTTCAGACTGAATGTCAGTTAAGTTATTAGTGTTTTTATAACTTTCTACATTTTTCTCGACATCACCTAATTCTTCCGCGATAATATTTAAACGATTCGAAATAAAATCTGAAGTATGTTGAGCTATAAAACGCTTGTCCTCAATACCTTGAAGATTGTAATATCCTACTAAAGTATTTAGATATGCAACAGCTTCTTCTGGAAAACTACTTTTTAAATTAAGACTTATTACACTCGATGTTTTGCTAGTCGGATTGATAGTTGTTCTAGATCTAATACCGTTAGAAACTAAATCAGTTGGCGTATATTGTACAGAAATAGATTTTAAATCATCTGCGTTTTTTGGAAAATATATTGTTGATTTTTTTACAATTATATTTCCAATTTCATTTTTAATAGGTGAGTCAAACTTAAATGTTCCAATACTTTCTTCATTAATAGAAAGGTCAAAAGAAGTATTGGTTATATTAGTTAGTTCAAATAAATTAGATGCTGATTCATTTTTTAAAGCAGATTGAAAATTTAATTCTATAGGTGAATTTTTATAATATCCATTTTTTTGGAATCCATCCTCTGTGAAATAATGATAATTTAATTTTAATGAATCGACTACTTTTTCTGATAGTGTTCTTGATTTTAAAACCTCAATTTCATTTTCAATATTGTTTTTGCTTCCTCCGAATCCCAAGTCGCTAAATGCTGCTAATTGACTTGTAATGTCAGATTTATTATCTTCCTTTATTAAAATGGTAGTGTTTACGTCAAAAATCTTATCAGTCGTTTTTAGGTATGTAACAGCTAGAACTAATGTTATAAATACAGATAATACAAACCATCTCCAATGTGATAGGTATTTAAATAATTCTGCTTTTAAATCAATTGACTGATTGTTATCTTGGTCGTTTTCTTGGTAGTTTTGCATTTTAATTTCTTGATATTAGTGTAAGTATACCGATTACTAATGAAGCTATAGAGATGAATATTGAAGCGTTTGGACCAACTGCAGAAGCATTAACTCTTGTTTTATTTGGTTCAACATAAACGATATCGTTTTGTTTTAAATAATAAAAAGGAGAATTGATGAAATCTGTTTTTGTAATATCAATTCTCTTTGAAATTCTTTTACCGTTTTCTTCTCTAATGATTAAAATATTATTTCTGTTTCCGTAGATAGTTAAATCTCCAGATAAAGATAACGCTTCTGTAACAGTTAATCTTTCGCTTGTTATTGTGTGAACACCTGGTCTGTTTACTTCACCTTGAACCGTAACTTTAAAGTTCATGATTCTAACGTTGATGATTGGATTGTTTATATAAACAGAAATTTTTGATTTAAGTTCTTCCATAACCTCATCTTTTGTTCTATTTAATACACTAATCTGTCCAATTACAGGAAACTCAATATTTCCATTTCCATCAACTAAATAAAGTTGTTGTGATTGTTGACCTACACCAGCTTGATTTTCTCTCATTACAGTTGATGTTGAAGTTAAATTAAAAGGAATGGCTAAATCAGGATCAAGAGCAGAAACGATAATCATTAATAAGTCGTCTGGTTGAATTCTTGTATTTACTTTTTGAACTGAATTACTAATGTCTTTTTCGGCATTTTCATAATATATTATTTTATCTTTTGAAGCACAAGAAAATATAAATAATGTTACTAAAAGAAGTAAAGATAGGTTTATAATTTTTTTCATAATATATTTAGTCTAGTTTTTCAAATTCTGAGTTCATACTTTTAAATTCTGGAACAATAGTTTTCATTTTTTTAACTATGGAAACTTTGTTATGTTGTTTTGATAAATCAATTAATTCGATAATATGGTTTTGAACAGTTAGATAATCATCTTTAATATCTTCAGCAATCATAATTTTTTCATGATATGTCGGTAACGTTTTTGAACCATCATTTAGCAATTCTTCATATAGCTTTTCTCCAGGACGTAAACCTACTATTTGTATTTTTATATCAATTTCTGGAATCAAGCCGGCTAATTTAATCATTTTATTTGCTAAATCAATAATTTTAACTGGTTTTCCCATATCAAAAATATAAATTTCTCCTCCGTTACCCATTGATCCAGCCTCTAAAACCAATTGGCAGGCTTCTGGAATGGTCATAAAATAACGTATGATATTTGGATGGGTAATTGTAATTGGACCTCCATTTTCAATTTGTTTTGTAAATAAAGGTACAACCGATCCGTTTGATCCTAAAACATTTCCAAATCGTGTAGTAATGAATTTTGTTGTTTGATTATTCGTTTCTTTTAAATGAACTGATAAAGATTGTACATATTTTTCAGCGATTCTTTTACTACAACCCATCACATTACTTGGGTTTACAGCTTTATCTGTTGAAACCATTACAAATCTTTTAACACCGTATTTTATTGATAAATCTGCTAAATTTTTAGTTCCTAAAACATTTGTATGAATAGCTTGAGATGGATTTTCTTCCATTAAAGGTACGTGTTTATATGCAGCAGCATGATAAACAATGTTAGGTTGATAATCAGAAAATATTTGTTCTAATGTTGTAAGATTTCTAATATCAGAAATTTTCGAAATTACTTCACAAGAATAATTATTTTTTGCTAGTTCAAGTCCAATATTATGTAGTGGTGTTTCTGCTTGATCAAGTAATATGATTTTTTTTGGATTAAATTTTATTACTTGGCAAACAATTTCACTACCAATTGACCCCGCAGCTCCTGAAACTAAAACTACTTTGTCTTGTAGTTGATTTGATATTTTTTCAGAATCTAAAGAAATTGGTTTTCTTTCAAGTAAATCCTCAATTTTAATATTTCTGATTTTAGAATAAATATTTTGAGAATCATTAATATCAGCTAGAGCTGGTAATGTAAGAATTTTTATGTTATAATTAATACAATCTTCAATCAAATTGATTTTGTCTTCATTACTTAAATCTTGATCACCTAAAATTATAGTGCTAGTTTTTAGGCTTCTAGCGATAACTGATGTTCTTCTGCCAAGATTATGAACTGGCAAATTTAGTATTTTTGTAAATCCAGATTTTGACTTTGGATCTATAAAACCAATTATTCTAAATTTATTCGATTTTGCAGAAATGATTGATTTCGCAATTGCAATTGCAAGGTCGCCTTTTCCATATATTAATACATTCTCTTTATTATCTTTTTCAGATAATTTAGATATCTGTTCAAAAATGATTTTTATGGAAATTCTAAATGATAATAGTAAGCAATATGAAAATATTATTATGATTAATAAACGTGTATTTAAGAATAATTTTGTGTCATAAATAATGTAATAAAAGGTGTTTATTAAGAATAAAGTTATTAAAGCTGCAAATTCAGAAATAAAAAGTTGAATTGCATCAACAATACTTGAGTGACGTACAACACCTGAATAGGTCTTAAATCTCCAAAAATAAAAAATATGAACTATTAATAATAGTAGTAATAATGTTCCTGCTTTTTTGGGGCTATTGTATTCTAATCCAATTCCTTCTAATAAAAAGTGAGTTAATACAGCAGCTAATGAAACAAGGATTATATCTATCATTAATATAATCCATCGAGGAATGTAACCTAAATTTTTTAGATTGGTTTTTTTGAAGAAATTGCTAATAATTTCTCTAACAATACTTGAATCGACAGTATCATTTTTTTGGGTTTTCATGTGTTTTGGTTTGTTCTTGGTTTGTTCTTGGTTTGTTCTTGGTTTTTTTGCTAATATAGTGGCTGGTTTTATTTTTTAAAAGGTTATTTTCTTTTTTCTAAGTTCAAAATTTTGACCTAAATATACTTTTCTTACTATTTCATCTTGAACTAAATCTTCTGGCTTTCCGGCTTTTAGAATTCCGCCTTCAAACATTAGATAAGTTTTGTCTGTGATAGCAAGTGTTTCTTGTACATTGTGGTCGGTTATTAAAATTCCAATATTTTTATTCTTCAATTGCGCAACAATTCTTTGAATGTCTTCAACTGCAACTGGATCAACTCCCGCAAAAGGTTCATCTAAAAGAATAAATTTTGGGTCAGTAGCTAAAGCACGAGCAATTTCTGTTCTTCGACGTTCGCCTCCAGATAATAAATCTCCTCGATTTGTTCGAATATGTTGCAAGCTAAATTCATCTATCAGAGATTCCATTTTGGCTTCTTGTTCTTTTTTAGAAAGCTTTGTTAATTGCAAAACACTTAAAATATTATCTTCAATGCTTAATTTTCTAAAAACAGATGCTTCTTGTGCTAAGTATCCAATCCCGTGTTGCGCACGTTGATACATCGGAAAATCAGTAATATTTGTATCGTCTAAAAAAATATTGCCACCGTTTGGTTTTACTAATCCAACAATCATGTAAAAAGAAGTAGTTTTTCCAGCTCCATTTGGGCCAAGCAAACCTACGATTTCTCCTTGGTTAACTTCTACCGAAATTCCCTTAACAACTTTTCTGCCTTTATAGGTTTTGATTAAATTCTCTGCTCTTAACTTCATGAAATTATTATTTTACCGCTGGCTTCGTTTCTGCTATGCTTTTTCTTTTTGTGATAATTTTGGCGACTAAGATACTACCTTCATATAAAATAACCATAGGAATTGACACAATTATTTGACTAATTACATCAGGTGGTGTTACAACAGCAGCGATTATCAATATTAAGACGTATGCATATTTTCTATATTCTTTTAAAAATGAATCTGTTATTAATCCTAGATAGGTTAAAAAGAATATGATTATTGGTAGTTCAAATATTAAACCTGTCGCTAATGACGTTGTTTTTACAAGTCCAATGTATGAATTAATATCTATTGAATTTTCTACAATCGAGCTGATTTGTGTATTGACTAAAAAGTTAATTGATAACGGAACTAAAACGTAATAACCAAAAAGAACACCTAAGAAAAATAATAAAGACGAAACGAATATAAATGTTTTTGCGTATTTTTTTTCGTTTTTATACAATGCTGGGCTAATAAATTTCCAAACTTCCCATAAAAAATAAGGAAATGAAATTATAAAACCTGCAGTAATACAAGTCCAAATTAAAACAGAAAGCTGCCCGTCCATTGTTCTGTTTTGTATTTCAAATGGTAAAACTTGATTGCAAAAACTTTTGTCCAAATCAAATTGGTTTGCTAATTCACAAAAGAATTGATAGGTAATAAAATCACCATGTTTTGGTCCAAAAATTATGGTGTCAAAAATAAATTCATTAAACATGAATGCAATTACTCCGCCAATTAAAATCGCAATTGTACTTCTAACCAATAACCATCTTAATTCTTCTAAATGACTTAAAAAAGACATTTCTTTTACTTTTTTTTGATTGCTCATGATACAATTCCTTCTTTTAAAATATCATGTAAATGAATAACACCGGCGTATTTGTTGTTTTCAGTTACGATTAATTGTGTGATAGCATACGATTCTAAAACTTCTAGTGCAACTGAAACTAATTCATTCGAATCAATTGTTTTTGGAGATTTAGACATAATATCTTTTGCCTGCAAATTTATAAAAGAATCTGTTTTTTCAAGCATCCTTCTGATGTCTCCGTCCGTAATTATTCCTAAAATTTTGTTATTTTCTATGACTGTAGTAACTCCAAGACGTTTACTTGATATTTCAATAATAACTTCTTTGATGCTTGCTTCAGGTGAAACTTCGGGTTTGCTTTTGTTTATCAGTAGATTTTCAACTTTTAGTAGAAGTTTTTTTCCTAAAGCTCCACCTGGATGGAATTTTGCAAAATCATTTCCTGTGAAATTTTTAAGCTTCATTAAAGAAACCGCAATCGCATCACCTAATGCTAATTGTAAAGTAGTGCTATTTGTTGGGGCTAAATTGTTTGGGCAAGATTCTTTTTCGATATGAGAATTGATAACATAATCTGAATTTTTACCTAAAAAAGATTCTTTATTAGCGGTCATTCCAATCAAAATGTTTTCATCACGTTTTAAAAGTGGAACTAAAACTTTAATTTCTGGACTATTTCCACTGTTCGAAATACATAAAATGATATCCTCTTTTGTTACCATTCCTAAATCTCCATGAACAGCTTCTGCTGCATGAAGAAACATTGAAGGTGTTCCTGTTGAATTTAAAGTTGCAACAATTTTATTTGCTATGTGCGCGCTTTTTCCGATTCCAGTAATTACTAATCGACCTTTGGTTTCAGAAATTTTAATAACCGCTTCTGCAAAATCTTCATTTAAATTTGAAATTGATTTTACAATGCTTTCACTTTCAGATAGTAAAGTGTCTTTTGCGTGTTGAATTATATCTTTTTTTGTATTCAAAATCTAAAAAGTGTTAAAAATTGTTTGCTTAATTAGAAAAGCGTATCTTTATCTTTTGCAAATTTAGCTAAAATAGCATTATATTATAATGAAATCAGACGAAATTGACTTACACAAAGAATTAAAAAAGTATTTTGGATTTAATCAATTCAAAGGATTACAAGAACAGGTTGTGAAAAACATCATTTCTGGAAATAATACTTTTGTTATAATGCCTACTGGAGGTGGTAAATCACTTTGTTACCAATTGCCAGCTTTATCTTTGGAAGGAACTGCGATTGTTGTTTCTCCTCTTATTGCTTTAATGAAAAATCAAGTGGATGCCATTCGAAGTCTTTCTTCGGAAATTGGTGTTGCTCACGTTTTAAATTCTTCATTGAACAAAACTGAAATTGCTAAAGTTAAAGAAGATATCAAGAGCGGAATTACTAAGTTGATTTACGTTGCACCAGAATCTTTGACTAAAGATGAATATATAGAATTTTTAAATTCGGTTAAATTATCGTTTATCGCTATCGATGAAGCACATTGTATTTCGGAATGGGGACACGATTTTAGACCAGAATATAGAAACCTTAGGAATATAATTCGTAAGCTTGGTGATATTCCAATTATTGGATTAACTGCAACTGCAACTCCAAAAGTTCAAGAAGATATTTTAAAAAATCTTGAAATTCCAGATGCTAAAGTTTTTAAAGCATCTTTTAACCGTGCGAATTTATTTTACGAAATACGTCCTAAAACAAAGAATGTAGAATCGGACATTATCCGATTTATAAATCAATTCAAAGGAAAATCTGGCGTTATTTATTGTTTAAGTCGTAAAAAGGTTGAAGAAATAACTCAAGTTTTACAAGTAAACGGAATTAGTGCTGTTGCATATCATGCTGGATTGGATGCTAAAACGCGAGCTAAACATCAAGATATGTTTTTGATGGAAGATGTTGATGTTGTTGTTGCAACTATTGCATTCGGAATGGGAATTGATAAACCAGATGTACGTTTTGTAATTCATCACGATATTCCAAAATCGTTAGAAAGTTATTATCAAGAAACGGGTAGAGCTGGTCGAGATGGAGGAGAGGGTTATTGTTTAGCTTATTATTCATATAAAGATATTGAAAAGCTTGAAAAGTTTATGGCTGGAAAGCCATTAGCTGAACAAGAAATTGGTTTTGCTCTATTACAAGAAGTTGTTGCTTATGCAGAAACTTCTATGTCAAGACGTAAATTTTTACTGCATTATTTCGGAGAAGAATTCGATGAATTTGCTGGTGATGGTTGGGATATGGATGACAATACTCGTAATCCAAAAACCAAAGTTGAAGCAAAAGATGAAGTTGTCAAGCTTTTAAAAGTGATTCAAGCAACTAAACAAACCTATAAGTCCAAAGAGATTATTTATACTTTGGTAGGGAAAATCAATTCTGTAATTAAATCATATAAAACCGATTTGCACGAACTTTTCGGTTCAGGTAAAGAACACGATGATCGTTATTGGATGGCGTTAATTCGTCAAGTTATGGTTTCTGGAATGATTTCAAAAGATATCGAAACTTATGGTGTTCTGAAAATAACTGAAAAGGGGAATAATTTTATCAATAATCCGTATTCATTTATGATGACAGAAGATCACGAATATTCAGATGCTATAGATGAAAGTGTTATTGCAAATGCTAAGTCGGCAAATGTTGCAGATGAAATTTTAATTTCAATGCTTAAAGATTTACGTAAAAAAGTAGCTAAGAAATTAGGAGTTCCTCCGTTTGTTGTTTTTCAAGATCCATCGTTGGAAGATATGGCTTTAAAATATCCAATAAAAATGGATGAATTGGTTTCAGTTCATGGTGTAAGTGATGGTAAAGCTAAAAAGTATGGAAAAGATTTTATCGATTTGATATCCAAATATGTTGAAGAAAATGATATTATTCGTCCAGATGATTTAGTAGTAAAATCAACAGGAGCAAATTCTGCTTTAAAATTATTTATCATTCAAAGTTTAGATAGAAAATTGCCATTGACAGATATTGCTGCTGCCAAAGGTTTAGATATGGAAGGATTGATGAAAGAAATGGAAATGATTGTTTATTCTGGCACAAAATTAAATATCAAATATTGGGTAGATGATATATTAGATGAAGACCAGCAAGAAGAGATTTATGATTATTATATGGATTCTCAGAGTGATGCGATCAAGGATGCTCTTAAAGAATTTGATGGCGATTACGATATAGAAGAACTTCGATTAATGCGTATAAAATTCATTAGTGAAGTAGCAAACTAAAAAAAAATACTCCTTGTAATATTAAGGAGTATTTTTTTTGTCTTCATATAATTCACCTCTATGTGGTTTTAGAACATCTCGTAGTGCAATCATTTGTTCGTCATTTACAACCATAAAAGCAATAGCGTGCATTTCGCTCAAAGCTGAAAATCCTGTGATTAAGATAGGAAATTTTTCCATTGCGATATATTCTTTCAAATGAATTTCGTGATGTTCAGCAGTTCGTAAAGCTGCTTCTCCTTTAAAATCCCAAATTAGTTTTATTTGTCTTTCCATTAAATTTTATTTTTATCGAGGACAAAATTAAGCTTTATTATTTTTTGATGTATTTTTGTAGCTTAATTTTTATTTGCTTTATAACAAAATGCCACAAGAATTACAATTACAAGTACTTCCAGAAGTTGCGGCTTCAGCTGAATTGTTAACGCAGTATGTTGCGAAATTAACGCATAGTTCGGTTCAAGATATTAAACACATCACCATTTTAAAACGTTCGATTGATGCACGCCAACGTTCCGTAAAAATCAATCTGAAAGTACAAATTTTCTTTGCTGATGAAGATGTTGTTCATCGTGAAATTCAATTTCCAAATTATAAAAATGTAAAAGATGGCACTCCAGTAATTGTTGTTGGTGCCGGTCCAGCCGGATATTTTGCTGCTTTGCAATTAATTGAATTAGGGGTAAAGCCGATTGTCTTAGAAAGAGGAAAAGATGTTCGTGGACGTCGTAGAGATTTAAAAGCGATTAACCGAGATCATATTGTAAATCCGGATTCGAATTACTGTTTTGGTGAAGGTGGTGCTGGAACCTATTCAGATGGAAAGTTATATACGCGTTCAAAAAAGCGTGGCGATGTAAATCGAATTCTTGAATTGTTGGTTGCTTTTGGCGCAACTCAAGATATTTTAGTAGAAGCACATCCACATATTGGAACGAATAAACTTCCAAAAATTATGGAAGATATGCGTCATAAAATTATTGAATTTGGTGGCGAAGTACGTTTTGAAAATAAGGTAACCGATTTTATTATCAAAGGAAATGATGTTCATGGCGTGATTGTAAATAACGATATTACGATTGAAGCTAAAAAAGTAATTTTAGCAACTGGACATTCAGCTCGTGATATTTTCGAGTTATTAGATAAAAAACAAGTTTTAATTGAAGCGAAACCTTTTGCTTTGGGAGTTCGTGCAGAACATCCACAAACTTTGATTGATAGTATCCAATATTCGTGTGATTATCGTGGAGATTTTTTACCACCTGCTCCATATTCAATCGTAAAGCAAGTTAATGGACGCGGAATGTATTCATTCTGTATGTGTCCGGGTGGTGTAATTGCGCCTTGTGCAACTGCACCTGGTGAAGTTGTTACCAACGGTTGGTCGCCATCAAAACGAGATCAAGCTACAGCGAATTCAGGAATTGTGGTTGAATTGAAATTAGAAGATTTTAAACCTTTTCAAAAATTTGGTGCTTTAGCCGGAATGGAATTCCAAAAAGCTATTGAACAAAAGGCTTTTTATTTAGCAGGAGAAACGCAACGAGTCCCTGCGCAACGAATGGTTGATTTTTCACAATCTAAAGTATCAGAAAATATTCCACAAACATCTTATGTTCCTGGAACAACTTCTGTTGAATTAGGGCAAGTGTTTCCTGGTTTTTTAACTCAAATTATGCGTCAAGGTTTCCAAGATTTTGGAAAATCAATGCGTGGCTATTTTACCAACGAAGCTATTTTACACGCTCCAGAAAGTAGAACTTCTTCACCAGTTCGAATTCCAAGAGATGAAATTTCTTTAGAACATTTACAAGTCAAAGGTTTGTATCCGTGTGCTGAAGGAGCAGGTTATGCCGGAGGAATTATATCTGCAGCAATCGATGGCGAGAAATGTGCTATTAGATGTGTAGAAAGTATGTTTTAAATAATAAAGCCTAAGCGTTAAGTTTAGTTTTTTTTGTTAGAATTCATAAGAAATACTCAGCTTATAAAATTCAAAACTTTATCTTTGTATAGATAACAACAAAAATTATGGAGTTAAAACTAAATAGACCGATTTGTTTTTTTGATTTAGAAACAACAGGAATCGATGTTGCCCGAGATCGAATTGTAGAAATTGCTATATTAAAAATATATCCGAACGGAAATAAAGAAAGTAAAACGTGGTTGGTAAATCCAACAATTTCTATTCCGCCACAATCAACAGCTGTTCACGGAATCACAAATGAAAAAGTCGCAAACGAACCAACGTTTAAAGAATTGGCTTCGCAAGTTTATGCAATGATTAAAGATTCTGACTTAGCAGGTTTTAATTCAGACCGTTTTGATATTCCATTATTAGCAGAAGAATTACTTCGTGCTGAAGTTGATTTTGATATGAAAAATCGTGTTTCGGTTGATGTGCAAACCATATTCCATAAAAAAGAAGAGCGTACATTAAGTGCGGCTTATCGTTTTTATTGTAACGAAACTTTAGAAAACGCTCATAGCGCAATGGCTGATACAACGGCTACATACGAAATTTTGAAAGCACAGTTAGATCGTTATGACGATTTAGAAAATAATATGAATACGTTGGCTGAATTTACTACTCGTAAAAAATCGGTTGATTTTGCTGGATTCATTGCTTTAAATGAAGAAGGGAAAGAGATATTTACTTTCGGAAAACATAAAGGTGCTTTGGTAGATGACGTTTTAGAACGTGAACCTGGATATTTTGGTTGGATTCAGAATGCTGATTTTCCTTTGTATACCAAAAAAGTACTTACTGCAATTAAGTTGCGAAAATTATCTACTAAGTTTTAATCTAGCCCTGATTGCAGCGATATCCTTTTAATTTTTGACTGAGCGAAGCTGAAGATAACAATTAAAAGATTTAGCGGAAAGCAGGAAAAAGCTTCAAATAAAAAATGAAAATTATTTGTATTGGAAGAAATTATTCAGAACATATTTCTGAATTAAATAACGAACGACCAGAAGAACCGGTGGTTTTTATGAAACCGGATTCGTCAATTTTATTAAAAACGTTTCCGTTTGTGATTCCAGAATTTACTCAAGATGTGCATCACGAAGTGGAATTGGTTGTGAAAATTAATAAGGTTGGGAAATACATCAGTCCAAAATTTGCTCACAAATATTATGATCAAATTGGTTTAGGAATTGATTTTACGGCTCGAGATTTACAAGCGAAATTGAAAGCTAAAGGATTGCCTTGGGAAATTGCGAAAAGCTTTGATGGAGCCACAGTTGTTGGCGAATTTAAAGATAAGAATGCATTTGCAGATTTGAATGATATAACTTTTTCAATGACTAAAAACGGAGAAATAGTTCAGCTTGGAAATACCAAAAATATGCTTTGGAATATCGATGAATTAATCGCTTATGTATCGCAATATTTTACGTTGAAAATTGGTGACTTAATTTATACAGGAACTCCCGCAGGTGTTTCTAAAGTTGCTACGGGTGATGTTTTGGAAGGTTTCATCGGTGATGAAAAAATGTTTGGCGTAAATGTTTTGTAATGGCATTGTATTATAACATTTCTAATTTAAATGAACGTCATGAAAACGATGCAGTTTTAATTCAAATAAACGTCAAAAGTTTGGTGCTTTTAGCTGAAGTAAAATTGATCAAAATAGAAAAAGCAATTTCGAAAAAAAAATACGATAAGGTTTTAAAACATGTTTCAAAATTAAATAAATTTTTGGTGCTTTTTGAGATTGATGAATGTTTAGAATATGCTGAAGCGATTTCGATGTGGGCAGATAATCAAGGTTCTAAAAAAGCTATTGAAGAAGTTTTTAAAGTTTATAAAGTACGCATTGAAAAAGTTTTGAAAGAGATGAAAAGAGATTTTAAAATAGTTAGTTCTACATAAAGATGAAAGCAGCAATTGTTACTATTGGCGACGAAATTTTGATTGGACAAATTGTAGATACCAATTCGGCTTTTATTGCAAAAGCTTTGGATGATATTGGTTTTCAAATTGTCGAAATGATTTCGATTTCAGATACTGAAAAAGCTATTTCTGAAACGATGAATCGTTATCAGAATCAAGTTGATTTGGTTGTGATGACAGGTGGTTTGGGACCAACTAAAGATGATGTTACCAAGAAAACATTTTGTTCCTATTTTAATGATGTTTTGATTTCTGATTCAGAAGTTTTAAAACACGTTACTGCTTTAATCGAAGATTTTTACAAACGTAAAATCACACAAATGAATATCGATCAAGCTTTGGTTCCGTCTAATGCAACGGTATTATTCAATAAGGTTGGAACAGCGCCAGGAATGTTGATGAAACACGAACAGACGTTTTTTGTTTCGCTTCCGGGTGTTCCGTATGAAATGAAATATTTGGTTTCAGAAGTTTTGATTCCATATTTAGAACAGAGTTTTGAACCTTCATATAATATTCATCAAGCTTTGATTACTCACGGCGTTGGTGAAAGTTTACTTGCAGAACGAATTGCTGATTGGGAGAATGATTTGCCTAGTTATATACATTTAGCTTATTTACCAAGTCCGCGAATGGTGAAATTACGTTTGTCAACTTCTGGAAAAGATAAAGTGTTTTTAGAAAATGCGATTCGTGTACAGGTTGAAAAATTGCTGCCATTAATTAAAGATTGTTTGATTGGATTGAATGAAAATGAAACTATTTTTAAAGTGGTTTCTGATTTGTTGAAAGAAAATAATTTGACAATTGCTTGTGCAGAAAGTTGTACAGGTGGACAAATTGCTAAATTATTGAATGAAATTCCAGGTGCTTCGGCTTATTTTCAAGGTGGAGTTGTGGCTTATGCAACGCAATCTAAAATTGATGTTTTAGGAGTTTCTGAAAATACGATTAATAAAAATTCAGTAGTAAGTGAACAAGTTGCTTTAGAAATGGCTTTAGGTGCTAAGCGTTTATTTAAAAGTGATTTAGCTATTGCAACTACCGGAAATGCTGGACCTTCGAAAGGAGATTCTAATGTTGAGGTTGGTACAGTTTGTTTGGCATTGGTTTCTAAGTTTGGAGAAAAAACATTCACTTTTAACTTTGGTCAACCTCGAGAAAAGGTCATTGATTCTGCCGTGAACAAAGCTTTCGAAATTATTCGAGAAGAAATTATTAAAAACAATTCCTGAAAAATTTGTATAACATTTTTCTTTTTCGTTATTTTGCACTCACATTTTGAATAACAAAATAAAAGTAAGAAATAATGTCAAGAGTTTGTCAAATCACAGGTAAGAGAGCTATGGTTGGAAACAACGTATCTCACGCAATGAACAAAACTAAGAGAAAGTTTTCTGTAAACTTAGTTAAGAAACGTTTCTACATCGTAGAAGAGGACAGATGGGTAACTTTAAAATTATCTACATCTGCATTAAAAACTATTAACAAGAACGGTATTGCTGCTGTATTGAAAGATGCAAAAGCAAAAGGATTAATGAAATAATTCGATACCTTTAAAAATATATTAAGATGGCAAAAAAAGGAAACAGAATCCAGGTTATTTTAGAATGTACTGAGCACAAAGGAACTGGTTTACCAGGAACATCTCGTTACATCACTACAAAAAATAAAAAAAATACTCCAGACAGATTAGAGATTAAAAAATTTAATCCAATCTTAAAAAGAGTTACAGTTCACAAAGAAATTAAATAATTCAGTTAAGTCATGGCAAAGAAAACCGTTGCAACGTTACAAGGATCTTCTAAAAAGTTAACTAAAGCTATTAAGATGGTTAAATCTCCTAAATCAGGAGCTTATACTTTCGTTGAGTCAGTTATGGCTCCTGAATTAGTAGCAGATTTCTTAAAAAAGAAATAATCTATATTTAGAGATATATAAAAAAGCTATCATTAATTGATAGCTTTTTTTGTTTTATATAATTCCTAAGTGTTGAATTTAGTCCTTAAAAAAAGAGTCATAAACTTGCGTTTACGACTCTTTTTCTATTTTGTGAAGAATGTAATTCTATTTTTTATTTTTCTGCTCTTTGAGCTGTTAATTCAGCTATACGAACGATTACTTCAGTTGCTTTTACCATACTTTCAACCGGAACGTATTCATATTTTCCGTGGAAGTTGTGTCCGCCTGCAAAAATATTTGGACAAGGTAATCCCATATAAGAAAGTTGAGAACCATCTGTTCCGCCACGAATTGCTTTGATTAAAGGTTTAATTCCTAAATCTTTCATAGCTTGTTCAGCAATATGAACGATGTGCATTACTGGTTCAACTTTTTCTTTCATATTGAAATATTGGTCGCTGATTTCAGCAACAACAATATCTTCTCCGAATTTCGCAGCATATTTCTTGTTGAATTTCTTAACCATTTTTTCAATTAATTTTTTGCGCTCTTTGTATTTTTTCATACTGTGATCGCGGATGATTAATTGAACTTCAGTTTCTTCAATAGAACCTTGAAGGTGGTTTACGTGGAAGAAACCTTCGTAACCTGTTGTTTTTTCAGGAACTTCTTTTTTAGGTAATTTACTGATGAATTTGTTTGCTAAAAGCATCGAATTAATCATCTTTCCTTTTGCATAACCTGGGTGAACACTTTTTCCTTTGAAGATTAATTTAACTCCAGCAGCATTAAAGTTCTCGTATTCTAATTCGCCAATCTGACTTCCGTCCATTGTGTAAGCGTAATCTGCCCCGAATTTAGCTACATCGAATTTATGAGCGCCACGTCCGATTTCTTCGTCAGGTGTAAATCCGATTCTAATTTTTCCGTGTTTGATGTCTGGATTTTTGATTAAATGTTCCATTGCAGAAACAATTTCTGTAATTCCAGCTTTATCGTCAGCTCCTAAAAGCGTTGTTCCGTCTGTAGTGATTAAAGTTTGACCTTTGTATAATAGTAAATCTTCGAAATAAGAAGGTGATAGTACGATATTTAAATCTTTGTTTAAAACGATATCTTTTCCGTCGTAATTTTCAACGATTTGTGGTTTTACATTTGCTCCTGTAAAATCTGGACTTGTATCAAAGTGAGAAATGAATCCAATTGTAGGAACTTCAAAATCAACATTGCTTGGAACAGTCGCCATAATGTAAGCATTGTCATCAATAGTTACATCTTCTAAACCAATTTGTTTTAACTCTTCAACTAATTGATTTGCTAAATCCCATTGTTTTGCAGTACTTGGTGTTGCTTCTGAATTTGGATCTGATTCTGTATCAACTGTAACATAGCTGATAAAACGATCTATAATGTGTTGCATAATTTATTGTTTAATTGTATTTGCAAATTTAATAATTTATACCTATTCAGATGTCAAGTTTATGTTTAATTATTTAATAAGAACTAATTTCTATGTTGTTTTTTCAAAGTTTGGATATTTTTAATTATTATTTTTAAAAATTAGGGATTCTGGTTTAATTTTTTAATTTTTGTTAGATTATTAACTTTATGAATTAATCTAATGCAAAACAAAAGTATAATCGTAATTCTAACTTTAGGATTTGCCTTATTCGCTATGTTCTTTGGAGCAGGAAATTTAATTTTACCACCCTATATTGGATTGTTGGCTAAAGATAACTGGGTTGAAGCTATTTTAGGTTTTACAACATCAGGAATCATTGCGCCATTTCTTGGTATTATCGCGGTTTTAAAATCTGGTGATTCATTTACTGATTTGGGTAAACGTGTAAATTTGAAATTAGCTTTAGTTTTAGCAACGATTATTATGTTGTGTATTGGTCCAATAGTTGCGATCCCAAGAACAGGAGCCACAACTTTTGAAGTTGGTATTTTGCCATTAATGCCAGATGCTTCCCCAATTTGGTCGTCGATTATTTTCTTTGCAATTGTTTTGGTTTTATCCATTTCTCCTTCCAAAATTGTGGATATCATTGGTTCTTATTTAACGCCACTGCTTTTAATTTTACTTGCTACTTTGGTAGTTGTCGGTATTTTAAATCCTGCAGTTATTCCTCAATCTTCAAATATTGGTGCTTCACAAGATTTCGCCATGGCTTTTCAAGAAGGTTATCAAACGATGGATGTTTTAGCTTCAGTCATTTTTGCTGGTATTATTATTTCTGCAGCAAGACAAAAGGGGTTTGTGAATTTAAAAGAACGAACTAATATTGTTTTGAAGTCGGGTTTGTTGGCAATGGGATGTTTACTGTTTATTTATGGCGGTTTGATTTACCTTGGAGCTACAACAGATTATCAATTTACAGAAACTTCTTCAAGAACCCAGCTTTTACTTCATATTTCGACTTCAGTTATAGGAGAATACGGAACTTTAGCAATCAGTGTTTCTATGGCATTGGCTTGTTTAACAACAGCAATCGCCTTGACTTGTGCAGTAGGAACTTTTTTTGCAGAACTAACCAATAATAAATTCGGATATGCAGAAGCAGTAATATCTTGTACATTAGTTTCTGCATTGTTTTCAATTAATTCGGTTGATGATATAATTAATTATGCAGGTTCGATTTTAGGATTTGTATATCCAATTACATTTGCATTGGTGATTTATGTGGTTTTGTTTGGGAATAAAATCACGCAGAAACTACCTTATGTTGTTGCATTGTTGATTACGACTTTTATTTCTGCATTTCGAGTTTTGGCTCACTTCAATATTGCGACAACAGAAATCAATTATTATAAAGAATTTATCCCACTAGGAAGTCATAATTTAGAATGGGTGATACCATCTTTTATTGGTTTTATTATTACTTATTTTATTACTAAAAATTCTAGTAAGAAATTTGTAACAACATAGAAAATATATCAAACTTTACTTGAAACTTTTAAATGGTTTAGTAATTTTACACAAACAAAAAACTTTTAAATGATGACTTTTGAAAATAGTCGTGAATTCGCGAAACAACTAGATGCTCAAGATGCATTAGCAAAATATAGAGATGAATTTAATTTCCCAAAAGTAAACGGAAAGAAAACAATTTATTTCACTGGAAATTCTTTAGGATTACAACCAAAATCGGCTAAAACTTATATTGATGAAGTAATGAACGATTGGGCAGAAATGGCTGTTGAAGGACATTTTTTTGCAGATAAACCTTGGTGGGATTATCACGAAAGATTCTCAAAACCATTAAGTAAAGTGGTTGGTGCTTTGCCTTCAGAAGTAACAGTTATGAATACATTAACTGTGAATTTACACATGATGATGGTTTCTTTTTATCAACCAACAGAAAAACGTTATAAAATTATTTGCGAAGAAAAAGCGTTTCCAAGCGACCAATATATGCTTCAAACACAAGTTAAATTTCATGGTTTAAATCCTGCTGAAACTATTGTAGAAGTAAAACGTAGAGAAGGTGAACATAATTTACGTAACGAAGATATTATTTCTAAAATTAATGAAGTAGGAGATGAGTTGGCTTTAGTTTTAATTGGTGGAATCAATTATTACACAGGTCAAGTTTTAGATATGAAAGCAATCACCGAAGCAGGACATAAAGTTGGTGCTTTTGTAGGTTGGGATTTAGCACACGCTGCCGGAAATATCAAATTAGAATTGCATGATTGGAATGTTGATTTTGCAGCTTGGTGTTCATATAAATATATGAATGCTGGACCAGGAAGCGTTTCTGGAATCTTTGTTCATGAGAAACATCATTCAAATAAAGATTTACCTCGTTTTGGTGGATGGTACGGTCATAACAAAGAACGTCGTTTTTTAATGGAACCAAATTATGATCCAAATCCAGGAGCATTAGGATGGCAAAGTTCATGTACTGGAGTTTTGGCAATGGCGCCTTATTTAGCTTCTGTTGAAATGTTTGAAGAAATTGGAATGGAAGCTTTGTTTGAAAAACGCGATAAAATCACAGCTTATTTAGAATTTATTATCGAAGAAATTGCTAAAGAAGTTAATGGTAATTTTGAGTTAATTACACCGAAAAATCTAAATGAAAGAGGTTCTCAATTATCTGTTTTATTACATGGAGAAGTAAAATCTTTATTTCATTATTTAATGAAAGAAGGTGTAATTGTTGATTGGAGAGAACCTGCGGTTATTCGTTTAGCACCAGTTCCTTTATACTCAACTTATGAAGAAATGTATGAATTCGGTCAGATCTTGAAAAGAGGAATTCAAACGAAATAATATAGAAACGATCGATTATATTCGGTCGTTTTTTTGTTTAATAAAACTAAAATGGTCGAAAGTATTAAACTCTCGACCATTTTAGTTTTTATAATTATTTAAAGATAATTAATTTTTAGGAGCTTGATCAATCAATTCCATGAATTGATCTAACTTAGGTGTAATGATGATTTGCGTACGTCTGTTTTTAGCTCTTCCTTCAGGAGTGTCGTTTGTAGCAATTGGACTAAATTGACCTCTACCAGCAGCAGTTAAACGTTTTGGATCAACACCAAATTTGTTTTGTAATGCCTGAACAACAGAAGAAGCTCTTAAAGCACTTAAATCCCAGTTGTTTCTTATGTTTTCACGACTAATTGATTGGTTATCTGTATTTCCTTCAACTAATACTTCGAAATCTTTGTAATCGTTGATGATTTTAGCAACTTTAGTTAAAGTTTTCTCTGCGTTTGGAGAAATCTCATAACTTCCAGATTTATATAACATGTTGTCGTCTAAAGAAACGTAAACAACTCCTTTGATAACTTTGATGTCAACATCTTGTAATTCGTCTTTGCTTAAAGAGCGCGTTAAGTTGTTTGTTAAAATCATGTTTAGAGAGTCGCTTTTGCTTTTAGCTTCTACTAAATGTTTGATATATTTATTTGAAGAATTGATTTCGTCAACTAACTTAGAAATATTTACGTTTCCTTGAGAAATACTTTTGTCTAAAGATCCTTGTAACGATTCAAATTGTTTCTTCAAACTTTCATTGTTAGATCTTTCAGCTGCTAAAAGTGATTCTAAACTAGTGATTCTAGTTCTAGCTTCTGTAAGTTCTAATTGAGTTTGATGGTATTTTTTGCCCATTTCTGAATATTCACTTTGTAAAGCCGCATGTTCCTTTTTGCTGACACAACTTGTTAATGCCAAAGCAGACATTAAAGTCAATGTAGGATATAAAACAATTTTTCTCATAATCAAATTAAATTTATAGTTCCTCAAAATTAGTAAATTATATTGATTTAAAAGTTAAAATAAGTCAAAAAAAAAACAGCTTTTAAAGCTGTTTGTTAAATTATTGTGAAATTTTTTTATGTTTTGAAGTTATCAAAAGATAGAATCCTACAATGATGAAAGGGATACTCAACCATTGACCGGTTGAAAAGATTTCTCCTAAAGCATCTTCAAATCCACCTTGGCTTTCTTTTACGTATTCTACAACAAAGCGAACTCCCCAAAGTAAAATCAAGAAAACTCCGAAAATTCTTCCTGAATATAATCTTGCATCTGTTTTCCAATATAAGTATAAAACAATTAAGAAAGTGATAAAATATCCGAATGCTTCATATAATTGTGTAGGATGTTTTACGACAACGGTTTCTAAAAGTGGTGCGAATTGAGGATTAGTTGCAATAGCATCAAAAGCTTTATTTGCATCAGGAATTCCAGTTAAATTCATTGCATCTTGTGGAGTGAATTTATCTCGAATAAATTTAATTCCGAATGAAGATGTTGTTTCATGTCCGATAATTTCAGAATTAAAGAAGTTTCCAAATCTCACGAACATTCCACCAATAGCAATCGGAATTGTGATTCGGTCTAAAATCCATAAGATTGGTTTTTTGATTACATTTCTGCTGTAATAAATCATTACAAGTACAATTGCAATTGCTGCTCCATGACTTGCTAATCCTGAAAATCCTATGATTTCAAATTTAGGTTCAAATCTTACGGGCAGAAAAATTTCTAATAAATTGTCTTTGTACTTATCCCAATCATAAAAGAAAACGTGTCCTAATCTTGCTCCAATTAAAGTCGCAAAAACAGTATAAATAAAAAGTTTGTCTAAATTATCAGTGGTTTCACCTTCTCGGTCGTAAACTTTTTTCATTAAATACCAACCTAAACCAAAGGCTACAACGAACATTAAACTATAATAACGTAATTTGAAAAATCCTAAATCAATTCCTTCTGAAGGATTCCAAATCATATGCAAAGATGTAATCATAAAAAATAAATTTTAGTAAAAGTAACCGATTCAATTGTATTAAACAAGATTATTTTAAGGAACTGGGTCGTATCCGCTTTTTCCCCAAGGATGACAACTTGCAATGCGTTTTATTCCAAGCCAACCTCCTTTAAAAAGGCCGTGTTTTTTTAAAGCTTCTAATGTGTAGCTTGAGCAAGTAGGAGAGAACCTGCAAGCTGAAGGTGTAAACGGAGAAATGCAAACTTGATAAAATCGAATCAAAAATATAAATGGAAATATCAGTACTTTTTGAAGTGTTTTCATATTCATAAATGTATGAAAAAAATAAAGCTACAAAATGATGTAGCTTTAAAATTTATAATGAGAAAGAAGTTCCTTCTTTTCCGTCTTTTAATTGAATTCCGATTGCAAGAAGTTTATCTCTGATTTCGTCAGATAAAGCAAAATTTTTATTTGCTCGTGCTTCATTTCGCATATCGATTAAAAGGTCAACAACTTCTTCTAATTTATTTGTTGTTTTTCCAGATTCTTGAGTTTCGTCAACTAATCCTAAAACATCAAATACAAATGCATTCATTGTAACAGAAAGATTTTCTAAATCTGATTTTGAAATAGTTTCTTTTTCTTCTTTTAATAAGTTAATCATTTTAACGGCATCAAATAAATGTGCGATTAAAATTGGACTATTAAAATCATCGTTCATTGCGTCGTAACATTTCTGTTTCCAAGATTGAACGTCAATGGTTGAATTTTCGCTTGGTTTGATTTCTTTAAGATTTCTCAAAGCTTCCATCAATCTGTAAAATCCTTTTTCTGATGCTGAAATAGCTTCGTCAGAAAAATCTAAAATACTTCTATAATGTGCTTGAAGAATAAAGAATCGTACAACAGAAGGCGAAAAAGCTTTGCTTAAAATATCGTTTTCTCCAGTAAATAATTCTTGTGGAAGAATGTTGTTACCTGTAGATTTTGCCATTTTCTTACCGTTTAAAGTAAGCATATTTGCGTGCATCCAATAGTTTACTGGCGAATTTCCTGTACAAGCTTCATTTTGAGCAATTTCGCATTCGTGATGCGGAAATTTTAAATCCATTCCACCTCCGTGAATATCAAAATGTTTACCTAAATATTTAGTGCTCATTGCTGTACATTCTAAATGCCAACCCGGAAAACCATCGCCCCAAGGAGAAGGCCAACGCATAATATGTTCTGGTTCGGCTTTTTTCCATAACGCAAAATCAAGTGGATTTCTCTTGTCTGATTGTCCGTCTAAATCGCGGGTGTTCGAAATCATATCTTCAATATTTCTTCCGCTAAGTTCGCCGTAATTATAATCTTGGTTAAATTTTAGAATATCAAAATATACAGAACCGTTTACTTCATAAGCGTATCCATTTGCAATGATTCCTTCGATAATATGAATTTGCTCAATAATATGTCCGGTTGCAGTTGGTTCAATACTTGGTGGAAGATTGTTGAATTGTTTTAAAACATTATGGAAATTCACTGTGTATTTTTGAGCAATTTCCATTGGTTCAACTTGTTCTAAACGTGCTTTTTTAGCGATTTTATCTTCACCAGCATCTGCGTCATCAACAATATGACCAACATCCGTTATGTTACGTACGTAACGAACTTGGTAACCTAAATGTTTTAAATATCTGAAAACTAAATCAAAAGAAATAAATGTTCTACAGTTACCTAAATGTACATAATTGTAAACCGTTGGTCCACAAACATACATTCCTATTTTTCCTTCATGAATAGGAGTAAAAACTTCTTTTTGTCCGCTAAGCGAATTGTAAATTTTTAAGGTGTTGTCTTTGTAAAACATATAATTAATTTAATTTGAAATTAGAATTGTGTATCTAATTTAATGTAATCTAAAAGTTCTCTTCTTGTTTTTTCTTCTTTAAATAAACCTCCGAATTCAGCCGTTACCGTTGAACTTTCGATATCGCGAATTCCACGAGAATTTACACAAAGGTGTTTTGCGTCAATTACACAAGCAACGTTTTCTGTTCCTAAAACTTTTTTCAACTCTTCAACAATCTGAATTGTTAAACGTTCTTGAACTTGTGGACGTTTTGCATAATAATCTACAATTCGGTTCATTTTTGATAAACCAACTACAGTTCCGTTAGAAATATATGCTACGTGAGCACGACCAACGATTGGTAATAAATGGTGTTCGCAAGTTGAATAAACAACAATGTTTTTTTCAACTAACATTTCGCCATACTTGTATTTATTATCAAATGTTGAAGCGCTTGGTTTTCTTTCTGGATTTAATCCTCCGAAAATTTCTTTAACGAACATTTTGGCAACACGTTTAGGAGTTCCTTTTAAACTGTCGTCAGTTAAGTCCATTCCTAAAGTGGTTAAAATATTTTCGAAATCTTTTTTAATAGATTCAATTTTTTCATCATCTGTACGATCAAAAGCATCTGCTCTTAAAGGAGTGTGGTCACTAGTACCAATATGGTTTTCTCCTAATTCATCGTTAAACATATCTGACTTGCACATATATTATAAGGTTGTTTTAAGTATAATAAGATGCAAATATAATTATAATTGTTGATTTTAATGAAGTTTAGAATTAGTTATGCTAAATATTTTGATTGGATTATATTGAAATATCAAAGTGAAAGAATGTTAAAAAAGTCATGATACGTTTTTTTTTGAAAAAAAAAGATAATTGTTTCTTAAATTTATGTAAATTTCGCTTTTTAAAATAATGTAGTATTATGAGAAGAATAAGTTTACTTATCTTGTTAGGGCTGTTATCTTTTCGGGCAATGTCTCAGGAGGGTGAAATGAACGACAAGAAAGAGGTTGATCCGAGGCTTGTCGAAGTCTTTGGGGATCAATTAGAAAAATTAGTTTTAAATGACAAAGATCGTTTAAATGGGTTGAATCTTTTGTTGGAAAAAAGGGTCAAAATTATTATTGAGCCTTACGCTACCAATGAGAAATATCCCAAATTATCGGAATTTTCTGTAAATAATTCCTATAATAAAGATTTAAAACGAGATGAGGTTATTGATGTTAATACATTTAATGTTTTAAAATATAATTTAAGTTTCTTCTCAAATCGTGAAATTAAGTATTATAGAATCGATAATACTGATTATTTAATTAAGATTTTATCTCAAAATTTAAAAGAATAGATAATGATAAAGCGTTTACTCTTATTTTTTACAATGTTATTATTTTGGCATAACAATTATGCTCAGAATTATAACATGACCGATGGTGTATCTATAAATACTTGTTCGGGTAATTTCTATGATGGCGGAGGTCCTGATGGTGATTATGCTAATGCTCTTCAACAAGTTATGACATTCTGTCCCGATTTTCCTGAATCTGCGATTCAAGTTAATTTTTTTGATTTTGATCTTCAGGATGGAAATGATATGCTTTTTGTTTATGACGGGCCTGATGTTAATTCACCTTTATTAGCAACATTGACAGGTAATGAAATTCCTTTATCTCAGGTAGCTTCAGGTAACAATACATCTGGATGTTTGACTTTTAGATTTATTTCTGATGCTCAAACAACAGGAAGAGGTTGGGAAGCAGAAGTTGAATGTGTAACTCCTTGTCAAGTGATTTTAGCTTATTTGGATTATAGTTCTCCAAGTAGAGATGAAAATGGGATTATTAAAGCTTGTATTGGTCAAGAAATTACTTTGGGAGCTCAGGCTACTTTCTCTGGAAATGGTGCTGGTTCTGTCTATACTTGGGATTTTGATAACGGAGGAACTGCAACAGGACAAAATGTTAATGTTACATATAATGTACCTGGTATTTATAGAGTGAATGTTATTGTTACAGATATTTTTGATTGTAGAAATAATAATATTATAAATCAAGTTATTCAGGTTTCGCCTGAACCTGAGGTTACAATTGACTTACCACCTGAAATTTGTTTTGGAGTGGATACCATTGTGACCGTAAATGCCGAGTATGATCGAATTACTAGAGATTGTGCTCCACCTGTAACGGGTACTACTTTTTTACCTGATGGGAATAATAATATTTATTCGACATCTGTAACCATAGATTGTTTTGATAATGATCAATTTATAACTGCAGGAAATCAGTTGGCTAGAGTATGTATTAATATGGAGCACTCATTTTCAAATGATATTTCTATTCGATTAATTTCTCCAAATGGTGAAATTGTACTTTTACATAATAGAGGTGGTGGAGGTACTTATATCGGTCAAGCAAATCGTGATGGTACATTAGAACCTGGGATTGGTGAAACGTATTGTTTTACAATGGATGCAGCTACTATTTTAATAGACGGACAGACAGAACTTGGTGGTGTAAATCCTCCTACTCAAATGTTTTTACCTGGTGATTATTTACCTATTAATAGTTTTGACAACTTCATAGGTTCTCCTGTTAATGGAGTTTGGACATTACAAGTTCATGATCAAGCAGCAATTGATAATGGTTATATTTTCTGGTGGGCACTTGAATTTAAAGAAGATATTTTACCTGCCGCTTTCACATTCCAACCTGTAATGGAATCAATTTCTGTACCTTTAACAAATGGAGTAGTTGATATAACGGGTAATCAATTTACTATTAATCCTGAGATTGAAGGTCAATTGTGTTATGATGTTACAATCATCAATGATTTTGGTTGTACTTATACAGAAACTGTTTGTACAAATGTTGGCGCTCAGATCGTGTTAAATGAACCAAGAGAATTTCAAGGTTGTGCAGATGATAACGGAATATTTTTATTTGATTTCCAACCTGTATTTTCAGATTTATCAGATAATCAATTATTAGTTTTTACAATTCACTCGACAGAGTCTGAAGCAAATGAAGCTTTAAATGCTTTGGCTACAACTCAAATGCAAACTCCAGCCGATGGTGTTATTACATATTGGGTACGTGCATATAACGTTGTTTCTGGTTGTTTTAAAGTAACTTCTTTTACAGCTCAAGTTACTGACTGTACTTTGAATTTAGTTCATTTACCTGATTTGTCAATTTGTAATGGTCAAGTGAATACATTTGATTTAGCTCAATATTCTTCAGTTGTTTATAACAATAATTTGAATTTTTCAGTTGTTTATTATAATTCAGAAATTGATGCGAATAATCAACTTAATCCTATTGATGTTAATTTACTTTCTAATTATGTAGGTACTAATAATGAAACAATTTGGGTTAGAGTTAATAATATTAATAATCCTGATGCTTTTGCTATAACATCATTTAAATTATTTATTTATCCAGTTCCTGAGTTTTATGATTTAACTCCAGTTTATGGATGTGAAATTCCAGGTTCAGGTTTAGCTAATTTTAATTTATCGTCAGTTCAAGCAGAAGCAAGCGGATTGTCTCCAAATATTGAGGTTACTTTTTATCCAACTATTGCTGAAGCAGAAATTGGTGATATCTCTACTAGTTTACCATTGAATTATACTGGATTCCAAGGTATAATACATGTTCGTGCTTACAATGTTAATACAGGATGTTTCACTATTATGCCATTGGTAACTAATGTAGTTGATGCGCCAGGTGCTAATCAAATTGATCCATTAGAAATTTGTGATAACAATAATGACGGTTTTGCAATTTTCAATTTGATTCCAACAACTATTATGATTGCTGGTAACCCTATTCCTCCAGGAGTTCAAGTTACTTATCATGAAACTTTGGCGGATGCTAATAACAATGTTAATAGAATTCAAAATATAGGAGCTTATCAAAATGCTGTGGCTAATATGCAAACTATTTATGTAAGAGTAGGTTATCTTAATTCTTCTTGTAGTGCAATTGTTACTTTACAGTTAATTGTTAATGCTTCTCCTGTTATTGTTAATCCTACACCATTGACAGCATGTGATGCAGACAACAATGGTATTGCTAATTTTGATTTAACATCTAAAATTGCCGAAATATTAAATGGATTGAATCCGTTGGATTATGTTGTAACTTTTTACACAAATTCACCAAATGCACAAGCTGGAATTAATGAAATAACATCACCTACAAATTATTCAAACTTAACAGCTTCTTCTGTTGATGTTAGAGTTCAGAATATTCATACAGGTTGTTTTTCAATTACAAAATTAGTTTTAGTAACAAATCCAACACCAGTTGTAGCAAATCCTATAGCAACATATTCATTATGTGATGATAATTTTGATGGATTCCAAGTTTTTGATATTGCTAGTAAAATTCCTGTGATCACAGGTTCACAAACTGGTTTACAAGTAACGTTCCATTATTCTTTAGCAGATGCTAATTCAGGTTCAAATCCATTAGTTTCTCCTTATCAGAATGTGGTACAAAATGTTCAAACATTATATGTCAGAGTACAAAGATTAAGTACAGGTTGTTTTACAACAACAACTATGGATATCCGTGTTACTCCAACACCTGTTTTAAATGTTCCTTTAACACCATTTGATATTTGTAGTAATACAGATACTAGTTTTGGAACAATAAATTTAACTAGTTATAATACACAGTTTTTAAATGGAGGTCCAGCTTATGAATTGAAATATTTCGAAACTCAAGCTAACGCTCAAAATAATGTATTGCCAATTTTAAATCCAGATGCATATAATAACTTGCAAGCTTCGAATCCATCAGTTTGGGTAAGAGCAACTAATACAGTAACTGGATGTTTCTCTGTTTATAAAGTAAACTTCCGTTTGTTAGTATCTCCAAAAATGCCTGTGACTTTACCAGATGTAATAGCTTGTGATGTTCATGGAGATTTACAAGATGGAATGACACCTATTAATTTAGCACAACAAACGCCATTAATTCTTGCGGCTCAAACGATTCCTGGTAATTATGAGGTACGTTATTTTACAACATTAGTTTTAGCAAATGTTGGAACAAACTGGATCGCAAATCCTGAAGCTTATATGAATACTGCAAATCCTCAAACGATTTGGGTACGTATTCAGAATGCAGCTCATCCAACCACATGCTTTGAGGTTAAGAGTTTTAATGTTATCGTAAATAAACCTTTACCATTAGGATTGCCTTCTCCAATTGCATTGTGTGATGACGGGCTACCAAATAATCAACAAGCAACATTTGATTTAACAGTAAGACAAAGTCAAATTACGCAAGGTCAAATATTTGGTGTTACTTTGAAATACTTTACAAATGAAGCGGAAGCAAAAGCAGGAATAAATCAGATTCTAAATCCAACTTCATATGTGAATACATCAAATCCGCAAACAGTTTGGGTTTCTGTAGAAAATATGCATGGATGTTTCTCTTATACTACATTGACAATTCGTGTATTGCCTTTACCAGAGCCGAATCTAAATCCTACTGCTTTACAGGCATGTGAGACAGGAATAGGTAGTGGACAAGGAGTATTTAATTTAAGATTAGCTCAACCAGAATTAAGTAATGGAAATGCTACATTAAGTTATAAATATTTTATATCAGAACAAGAAGCAATCAATAATGTTGGTGAAATAGGTACGCCAGAAGATTTCTTAACAAATTCTATGACTGTTTATGTAAGAATATCTAATAATCCAACAATTTTGACAGAAAGCTGTTTTGTTGTAGTTCCACTTCAGCTGATTGTAAATAGTTTACCAACTATTGGAACATTAACACCATTATTAGCATGTGAATTAAATACAGATGGAATCTTTACATTTGACTTAAGAGATAAAAATCCACAAGTTTTAGGTAATCAAAATCCAGCTAATTTTGATATTCGTTATTATGTAACAGAAACTGCAGCGTTGTTAGGAGAATCTCCAATACCGTATATTTATACAAATGCAGCAGCAGATTTACAAGTAATTTGGGTTAGACTTCAGCATAGAATTACTGGATGTTATTCAATAGCACCACTAGACTTGAAAGTTGAAGAGAAAGTATTTGCTTATCCACCATCAGCAAGTTTGGTATTCTGTGATACAGATGGAGTAAATGATGGTTTTGGACCAGCTAATTTAACAACATTGAACGCTGGAATTATTTCAACTCAGAATTTATCTGCAGATTTAAATGTTAGATATTATACATCATGGGCAAATTATAATGCTGGAAATCCGGCTACATCAACACAATTCCCAATTACAAGTAATCCACAGTTAGTGATTGCAGAAGTATTTAATACTACGATTGGTGAATTATGTACAGCAACAGTTGAATTTTATGTAACTATGAGTAAAGCACCAAGTTTTGATCCAATACAAGATGGATATGTTTGTACAGATTTCAGAACTGGAAATGTAAATGGTTACTTAATGGATACTGAATTACCAGCAGGAGAATACACATTTACATGGATGCAAAATGGAGGTTTATTAGATGGAAACGGACCGTCTTATGTTGCAACATCAGCAGGTGTCTATACAGTAACTGTGACTTCAAATGCAACAGGATGTTCAACAACTCAAACAATTAATGTTCAAGCAGCACCAGCAGTATCAATTGATGAAATTAATATAACAGAAGGTTTCTCTGAAAC
>SMEN01000069.1_pt1 | contig 39054 bp, 30 predicted proteins | sample 2456271 | NCBI WGS metagenome assembly SMEN01 (sample SAMN10132593, study PRJNA489261) | soil metagenome | isolation source: day1 control-loamy sand soil ammended with raw manure from dairy cow... | place: USA | collected 2015-04-01 | reverse complement strand
TTGGAACGTTCCGAGGCCACTGCTTTGCTATTTTTATCGTCCATGAAAAATCCTTGACTGTGGAATGGCGCCCCAACGGACGGGCACGGCAATTAAAAACCAAACCTAATTATTGCATCAAATTATACTGTATATATACACAGATATCCAAATAAATTAACTAGGCGCCATCGTTATCCCCTACTGACCCGCCTCCCGGCCTTGTGCAACAATGCCGGACAGCCGTTAAATCATTTGTTTGTGTAGGGTCATGCGCATACTCATAGCCGAAGACGACAGTATTCTCGCGGATGGACTTTCTCGCTCCTTACGCTACGAAGGCTATGCGGTCGATGTGGTGCACGACGGCGATAGCGCCGATTCGGCCCTGCAACTGCAAAGCTTCGATCTTCTGATCCTGGACCTGGATCTGCCCAAAAAACCCGGCTTATCGGTGTTGCAATCCATACGCCAACGCCAGGATACCCTGCCTGTCTTGATTTTGACCGCCAGCGACACGGTGGAGCAGCGCGTGCGCGGCCTGGATTTAGGCGCGGACGACTATATGTCCAAGCCTTTTGCACTGACCGAGCTGGAAGCACGCGTACGTGCCCTGACGCGCCGCAGCACCGGCACCAGCAGCGCCCTGCTGCATCACAAACGGCTCAGCTTCGATCTGAAAGGCCGCATGGCGTACATCGACAACCAACCTCTTGAGTTGTCGGCCCGTGAAACCAGCCTGCTGGAAATCTTTCTGTCCCGCAGCGGCCGCATGATCAGCAAAAACCAGTTTGTGGACCTGCTCTGTGAGTGGGGTGAGGAAGTCACCCCTAACGCCATCGAAGTCTACATTCACCGCCTGCGCAAAAAACTGGAGCCCAGCGGAGTTCGCATTCTGACCGTACGCGGCTTGGGATATTGCCTGGAACCCGAGAAACTGCGAGAAGACGCTCCAGCCTAAGGGATCGTCATGCAGCACGCGTCACCCCCGTCCGATCCTCCTCGCCCCGCAAAGCCTGCCAGCCGCAAGCGCGTCACCCCGCGCCCGCTCATCCACAAGATCATGATCTGGATTTTCGGGCCCTTGTTCTTGCTGTGGACAATCGGCATTGTCATCACTTACTTCATTGCCCAGCACATTGCTAATTCGCCCTATGACCGCACCTTGCGTGATCATCTGGATTTGCTCAGGGTGGAAATCAGCCAGCAGGATCTGAATCAGCCCATTCATCTGTCCCATGGCGCCCAGACTATTTTGCGGCAGGACAGCCCCACTCCCACGCTGTGGCAGATCCGCGATGCCAATGGTGAACCTTTGGCCGGCAATGCCAATCTTCCCGTACCAGACAGCTGGAGTTACGACACCGACTTGCTGCGCTACAGGGACGTGGTTCTGGATGAACAGAGCCTGCGCCTGGCCTACGTCTGGGGAGGAAGGGACAAAAACAACACGCCTTTTCTAGCGGTCGCGGCTGAAACCAATGAACATAGGGCCGTTCTACACAGAGAAATTCTGATCGGAATGCTGACCCCTCAATTCATTCTTGTGCCGCTGGCGGCTATGCTGGCAGGGCTGGGTCTGACGCACGGCCTGGAGCCCCTGAATTTGCTGCAGGCGCGTTTGCGTGCTCGTGCCGCCGGAGACCTGTCTCCCGTCGATCAAGCACAGGCCCCGGCTGAGATCGTCCCCCTGATCGATGCCATGAATGGACTACTGGCCCAGCAGGCCCAGTTCTCTGCCACGCAGCGGCAATTTGTGGCCAATGCAGCCCATCAATTAAAAACACCGCTGGCTGGCATACGCACCCAAGCTGAATTGGCGCTGCGTGAACGCGACCCCAAGCAAACCGAAGCCAGTCTGCAACAACTGGTGCGCGGCACAGATCGCGCCACACGGTTAGTGACCCAGATGCTGGCGCTGGCACGTGCTGAAAGCAGCGATGCCCTGTACGCCCCCACCAAACAGACGCTGGACCTGAATACGCTGACCGAGCTTTATGTGACCCAACGCGTTCCTGATGCCTTGAAACTGGGGCTGGACTTAGGGCTTGAAAACCACGCCACCGCTATCCTCTTGCAGGCGGACCCGGTGCTGCTGGATGAGCTGATTAACAACCTGCTGGACAATGCCCTGATCTACACCCCGGCTGGCGGCTGGATCACCATGCGTACAGGTCAATTCCAAGACAAGGCATGGCTGGAAATTGAAGACAACGGGCCGGGCATTCCGCCCGAGCATCAGAATCGAATCTTTGACCGCTTCTATCGCATCATGGGCAATCAGGCAGACGGTAGCGGCCTGGGGCTAGCGATTGTGCGCGAGATTGCCGACATCCACGGTGCCTCCATTGATTTCATGCCGTTAAGCGCGGGCCAGGACAGCGGCCTGCGTTTGCGAGTCACTTTCCCACTGTCTTTGCCTTGGAGAGCTTGAGCAGATGCCCCAGACAATCACCAGTGCAGCCATTCCCAAGCCTAAAGGAAAGCTTGATGCCCAAGGCCGAAAGGTCATTTTTGCCTCAGCGCTGGGCACCATGTTCGAGTGGTATGACTTTTATCTGTACGGCTCCATGGCCGCCATTTTGGCCCAGCACTTTTTCTCCGCCGTCAATCCGACTGCAGGCTTTATCTTCGCCTTGCTGGCCTTTGCCGCCGGCTTTGCGGTACGCCCTTTCGGGGCGCTGATTTTTGGCCGCATCGGGGACCGGGTTGGGCGCAAATACACTTTTTTAATCACCATTTTGTTGATGGGCCTGTCCACCTTTCTGGTCGGTGTTCTGCCCAGCTACGAGGCCATTGGCATGGCCGCCCCCATCATGCTGATTGTGCTGCGCCTGTTGCAAGGCCTGGCCATGGGTGGGGAATATGGTGGCGCCGCTACCTACGTTGCGGAATACGCACCGCAGCATAGACGCGGTTTTTACACCAGCTGGATTCAAACCACGGCCTCCGTGGGACTGCTTCTGTCTTTGCTTGTCATCATGGGCATACGCAGCGCCGTGGGTGAAGAAGCCTTCGTCGTCTGGGGCTGGCGCATTCCTTTTCTGATTTCCGTGCTGCTCTTGGCAATTTCCGTCTGGATACGGATGAACTTGAAAGAGTCCCCGGCCTTCCAGCACATTAAAGAAGAAGGCACGCTCTCCAGCTCGCCCATTACAGAATCTTTCGGTCGCTGGGCGAATCTGCGCATCGCCTTGCTAGCCCTGTTCGGCTTGACCGCCGGGCAAGGGGTGGTCTGGTACACAGGTCAGTTCTACGCTTTATTTTTCATCACCCAAATGCTGGGTTTACAGGCCAATTTAGCCCAGACCCTGATGGTGATTTCCCTGTTGTTGGCTACGCCTTTATTTATCTTCTTTGGTTGGCTGTCCGACCAAATTGGCCGCAAGCCAATTATCCTGACGGGCTGTTTACTGGCCGCCCTGACCTACTACCCCGCTTTTCAAGGTCTGGCTTATTTCGCCAACCCTGCTCTGGTGCAAGCCCAGAAACAGGCGCCCGTCACCGTCATTACTGATCCGGCCAGTTGCTCCTTCCAGTTCAATCCCGTAGGCACCCATACCTTCACCAGCTCCTGCGATATTGTGAAGTCCTTTATGGCCAGCCACGCGGTTAGCTACAACAACGTGAAGGGTTCACCGGGCCAAGTCGCCCAAGTGCGCATTGGCGATCACATCATTGACGCGTTTGAGGGTACTCACTTGAGCCGCGCCGACTTCGCCCTGCATTCGCAAGAACTGAAAAATGAACTGAAGGAAACCATGCGCCAGTACGGCTATCCGGACGGCGCAGACCCCGAACGGATCAATAAAGTCATGCTGGTTGTCTTGCTGACCTATCTGGTCGGGCTGGTTACGGCCGTGTATGGCCCCATCGCGGCCATGCTGGTGGAAATGTTCCCCATCCGCATCCGCTACACCTCCATGAGCTTGCCCTATCACATTGGCAATGGCTGGTTCGGGGGCTTTTTGCCCACGCTGTCCTTTGCCATGATTGCTGTCACCGGAAATATTTACGATGGCTTGTGGTATCCCATCCTGATCTGTCTGTTGACCGTCGCCATTGGAGCTCCTTTCGTGCGTGAAACGCGCCATAACGACATCAATCGCTAGTGCTAAAAGCTGCCGGGCGCACGCAAACCTAGCACTGCCGCGCAAATGCAAGGGTCGGTAAATCGGAGGGCGACACGGGAAGATCTGCGCGTACAATCGAACATTGCCTCGGGCTTTTTGCCCGCTCCATTACTCCGTTTTTTTATCTTCGTATCCATGTGGTTTAAGAATCTACGCATCTATCGTCTCTCCCCCGACTGGGTATGTTCCGCCGATGAGCTGGAAGAAGCTCTGGCCAAACACAGCTTCACCCCTGGCTCCAGCCAAGACCCTTTAAGCCTGGGTTGGGTTAGCCCACGCGAGAACGGCGCCCTGGTCCATGAAGTCAACGGCCAGTACCTGATCGCTTTACGTGCTGAAAAGAAACTGCTGCCCACCACCGTGATCAATCAGGTCGCTCGTGAAAAGGCCCGCGATATCGAAGAGCAGCAAGGCTACAAACCCGGCCGCAAGCAAATGAAGGAAATCAAGGAACAAGTCATTATTGACTTGATGCCTCGTGCCTTTGCCGTTTCGCGTGATACCCGCGTCTGGCTGGATACTCGCAATCACTGGCTGGCCATCGACGCGGCTGCTACCGCCAAGAGCGATGAAGTTCTGGGCCTGCTGGCCAAGAGCGTGGAGCCCTTCCCCGTTCTTGCCCTTTACACCGAACAGTCTCCCGGTGCTGCCATGACCTCCTGGCTGGTAGAGCAAGAGGAACTGAGCAACTTCACCATAGATCAGGACACCGAACTGCGCTCCACCGGCGACAGCGGCGCCGCCGTGCGCTACGTCAAGCAAAGCGCGGATATCGACGAAGTGCGCAAGCACGTTCAGGCCGGCAAGCAGTGCACCCGTTTGGCAATGACCTGGGCCGATCGCATCAGCTTTGTGCTGACCGATGCCATGGACATCAAACGTGTCGCTCCGCTGGATATCCTGACTGAAAAACAGGACGTGACTGCCGTCAATGACGATGAAATCTTTGACGCTGACATGACCTTGATGACCGCCGAGCTGGCCAAAATGATCAGCGATCTGGTGGAAGTCCTGGGCGGCGAACGCAAGTCCTGATGCCGATACAGCCGCCCTTCAGGCCAGATCCTGCTGGGCGGCGCGGTACACACCGGGCGTCATTCCTGTCCAATGACGGAAGGCCCGGTGAAAGGTCGCTGGCGAACTGAACTTGAGTGCATACGCAATTTCAGCCAGCGACATATCCTTGCGCAGCAGCTTGAAAATCGCCAAGTCCCGGCGTAACTCATCCTTGATTCCCTGAAACGACAGGCCCTCTTCCTGCAGCCTGCGTATCAGTGTGCGCGGCGACATGTGCAATTTGCCCGACACGTCCTGCAAGGTATAGCCCACATCCGTGTGCAGAATTTCTCGCACCTTCAAGCGCAGGGCATGCTCGTGATAGGAGGTGAAAATCCAGTCACGTGGAGCCCGCTCCAGAAAGGCCCGCGCTTCTACCTGTGTGCGCTGCGGGCGCACCTGCCCCAACTCCACGCCAAACAAGATATGCGAACAGGGCGCATCAAAACTGACGGTGGCGGGAAACAGCACGGAGTAGTCCGAGGCAAAGCTAGGACGGGGAAACGCAAAAGCCACCTGCTGCACAGGCACCTCACGCCCCATCAACCAGGACACAATGCCGTGCGTGAATTTCAGCATGAGCGCATGACCGAAGCGGTGCACAAAGGCAGTGGAATAGCGCGGCACCAATTCGATGCCCAGCTCTTTGTCAGTACGAATCAGGTTCAAGCTGAAATCATCCAGCAGTAGATTCCAAAACTGGGTAAAGCGATACAAAGCCACATTGATGGAAGGTGCATCCCGCACGGTGCGCACAATGTATTTCAAGGCGCCCGAGCGAACCGGCCGCGTCCAAAAGCCCATCATTTCATCGCCGGTTTTTTTGGCACTTTCCTGATAGAGGCGTACTAACTGGTCCCGTGTCAACCGGGCGCCGGGCCGATCAATAAAGCCCTTCACAATTCCCGCCTGCTTTAAGCAGTGGTCCAGCACCTCTTCCGAATAACTGGTGCGCAGGCTTTGAAACCAGTCTTGCACCAGATCCAACGCCACCGTGGCGGTACGGGCAGCATCTACAGGCACGGGAAGCGCGCCGGGTGGAGCATTCATTTCCTATGACCTCTCAAAGATTGTCACTTTTTGCATATTCAGCGTCAGTATTGGCTATTGGGTAAGGCTCTAAACCATCCTATGCTGACAAGCATAATACAAGGAGACATCACCATGTTAGGCACTGGAAATATGATGCAAATGCCCTTGCTCATCAGTTCAATTCTCACCCATGCCGTAGAGAATAACCCTGAGCAGGAAATAGTCACCGCACTGGATAATGGCGAGCTTCATCGCTACACCTATCTTGAATTTGCCCACCGCGTTCAGGATCTGGCCCAAGGACTGCGCGCACGTCAGCTGCAGACCGGGGAGCGCGTGGCGACTTTGGCATGGAACACCTACCGCCATCTTGAAATTTATTACGCCACCTCGGGCATCGGTTTGGTCTGCCACACCGTCAACCCACGTCTGACGCGCGAGCAAATTGCATTCATCATCAATGATGCCCAAGACACGGCGCTGTTCTACGACGAACATTTCGACGAACTGGTGATGTATCTGCAAACCCAATGCCCAACGGTAAAACACTGGGTACGCATGGGCAGCCAGACCGACGGCCCCTTAGCCGACCAATATGAAAGCTGGCTGGGCAATGACACGGCTGGCTTTGAGTGGCCGGTCTTTGACGAAAATACCGCCAGTGGCTTGTGCTACACCTCCGGCACTACCGGAGAGCCCAAAGGCGCCTTGTACACGCACCGCTCCACGCTTTTGCATGCCTATGCCTCGGCCCACCCCAATGCCCTGTGCATTGCCAGCGCCGATGCTGTCATGCCTTTGGTGCCCATGTTTCACGTCAACGCCTGGGGCTTGCCTTACTCGGGTTTGATGTCCGGTGCCAAGATTGTGCTGCCAGGCTCCAATCTGCAAGGAGAGCGCATTTACTCCTTGTGTGAGCGTGCGGGTGTCACCTTGTCGGCCGGTGTGCCTACCATCTGGAAAACAGTCCTGGATTACGCCAAGGCTAACAACCAGGCTTTCAGCACACTGGAGCGCATTCTGATTGGTGGCTCGGCCTGCCCGCCCAATATGATCGCCACCTGGGCGTCCTACGGCATTACCGTGCGTCACGCCTGGGGCATGACAGAAACGTCGCCTTTGGGCACAGTTTGCCAATTGCTGCCCAAGCACCAGACTTTGCCTGAAGCCCAAAAACAGCACGTACTGGCCTCGCAAGGCCGCGCCCTGTTCGGTGCCCGCCTGAAAACCGTGGATGACCACGGAGACACCTTGCCACGCGACGGCAAAAGCAGCGGCCACCTTTTGATCCAGGGAAACTGGATATTGGATCGCTATTACGGCAAGCCCGATCTGGCCAGTGAAGACGGCTGGTTTCGCACGGGAGACGTAGGCGCGATCGACGCCGACGGCTATGTCTACATTACCGACCGCAGCAAGGACGTGATCAAGTCCGGCGGCGAATGGATTTCCTCCATCGAAATAGAAAACATCGCGATGGAAGAACCCTTGGTCGAAATGGCCGCCTGCATCGCCCAGGCGGACGACAAATGGGGTGAACGTCCCGTGCTGTTTGTGGTGGCCCGCGAAGGCGCCGAGCTGGATGAAGCTCACATGCTGGAACGCTATCAGGACCGCGTGACCCGCTGGTCCGTCCCGGACAAAGTTATTTTTATTGACCAGATGCCCATGACAGCAACTGGAAAGATCCAAAAAGTGGCACTACGCAAAATGCTGGCGGATCAAACAGATCCCCGCTAATTGGCCCACGTGCCCACGCTTTAACATTACCCAAGGAGTTTATTATGGCCGCCCCTTTCCTGCTCACCACCGAGCTGGACAACATCGGAATTGTCACGCTGAACAAAGCGCACAAGCGCAACGCCCTGGATGAAGACGCGATTGCCGAAATTGATGAGTATTTCTCCAATATTCCCGAGCACATCCGGGTCATTCTGATGAAAGCAGAAGGCGACCACTTTTGCGCTGGCCTGGACCTAAAAGAGCACCACGACAAGGAACGCGGCGCGGTCGATTTCCTGCGTGTTTGCCAAAGCTGGCACCGCGCCTTTGACAAGATCGAACACGGCGGCATTCCTGTCATCGCCTGCCTGCAAGGTGCCGTGGTGGGTGGTGGCCTGGAACTGGCCAGCGCCGCCCATATTCGCGTTGCGGACAGCAGCACCTTTTTCGCCCTGCCTGAAGGCACTCGCGGCATTTTCACCGGCGGTGGCGCAACCGTGCGCACGGCCAAGATCATCTCCCCCAACCGCATGATTGAACTGATGCTGACGGGCCGCGTGCTCGATGCCGTGGAGGGAGAACGACTGGGGCTGGCGCACTACGTGTGCAATAACGAAGCCAACCCGAAAACAGCCTATGAGCTGAGCCTGGAACTGGCCCAGCGCATTGCAGGCAATGCTCTCTTATCGAACTACGCCATCGTCAGCTCGATCAGCCGCATTGCCGACATGTCTGCCACCGATGGCCTCTTTGCCGAGGGCTTGATGGCAGCGGTAGTACAAACCGGGCGGGATGTGCAGGACCGTCTGGGGGAGTTTGTTAATAAAAAAGCTCATAAAGTAAAGCCGACCAAATAGTGTTGGCCATGCGGACATGGGCATTAATCACAACAAAGACGGAGACAAAACCATGCTGTCGCATCAAGAGTTAAGCCAGGCACTGTCTGGACTACAGGAATATGAGCAACTCAAGTCGCAGCGTCGGCGCCTGGCATTTGCCTGCGCCGGCATCTGCCTGGGGCTGACCAGCCTGTTTATTGTGACGGCCATTTTTTGGCCGGGTGCATTAAGCCATGCCTTGGACAGTAAAGGAGCTGTTACCAATGGCATGTTGTATGGAATAGGACTGATTTTTGTGTCCTGGCTGTTAACCGGAGTGTATATCCACGTCGCCAACACCCGCTTTGATCCGCTGTGCGAACGTGTACTGGCTAAGGTGCGCGCATGAATACACAAGCCATCATGATCTTTGGCGCTTTTGTCCTGGTCACCCTGGGCATTACCTATTGGGCGTCCTCGCGCACCCGCTCCAGTTCGGACTTTTACACGGCTGGGGGCGGTATTACCGGCACCCAAAATGGCCTGGCCATTGTGGGCGACTATATGTCGGCAGCCACCTTGCTGGGGATTTCTTCCCTGGCCTTTACCAACGGCTTTGATTCGCTGCTGTATGCCGTCTGCGCCTTTATGGGCTGGCCGGTCATCATGTTCCTGATTGCCGAGCGCTTACGCAATCTGGGTCGCTATACCCTGAGCGACATCGTCTCTTACCGCCTGGATGAACGCAGCACACGCATCTTTACCGCCATCAGTTCGCTGACCGTGGTGCTGTTCTACCTGATCGTGCAAATGGTAGGTGCCGGTCAGTTGGTACAGTTGCTGTTTGGCATTGATTACAGCTACGCCGTGATTGCTGTGGGCTTGCTGATGATGGTGTACGTGGTGGTGGGCGGTATGGTGGCCACTACCTGGGTACAAATCATCAAGGCCATTTTGATGATGGGCAATGGTTTTCTGATGGCAGGTCTGGCCCTGTATTACTTCAACTTCGACTTCTCTGCCCTGGTCAACGCTGCTGCCGAGCATCATCAGGCTGGCGAAGCCATGAAGGGTCCCTGGAAGCTGATGGCCGATCCTTTCTCGGGTCTGTCTCTGGCCGTGTCACTGGTGTTTGGTATTGCCGGTTTGCCCCACATCATGATGCGCTTTTTCACTGTGCCCGATGCCCGCGCGGCTCGCAAATCGGTATTTGTGGCCACCGGTCTGATGGGTGTGTTCTTTGTGGTGATCTGCTTTCTGGGCTTGAGTGCCATGGCGATCCTGCCCAACTACCCTGAGTTCTACGTGGATGGGAAAGTTGGCGGTATGGTGCTGGGTGGTTCTAACATGCCTATCATGCACTTGGCCACGGCCTTGGGCGGCAACCTCTTGTTTGGCTTGTTGGCTGCCGTCTCCTTTGCCACGATTCTGGCCGTGGTCAGTGGTTTGACCTTGGCGGGTGCCTCCGCTGTCGCACACGACTTGTATGCCAAAGTCATCCGCCGCGACGACGTAACACCTTCGCAGGCGATGCGAGTCAACCGTCTGGCCTCTATCGGCATTGGTTTTGTCGCTATCTTCTTGGGCTTGCTGTTCCGTGATCAGAACGTGGCATTCCTGGTGGCCCTGGCCTTCAGTATTGCCGCATCGGCTAACTTCCCGGTCCTACTCATGTCCATGTACTGCCGTGACATCACCACTCGTGGCGTTATCTATGGCGGTATGGCCGGTCTGCTGGTGGCCCTGGGCCTGGTGATTTTGTCGCCAGCCGTGTGGGTACGCATTCTGGGCTTTTCCGAAGCCGTATTCCCTTACGACTTCCCAACTTTAATTTCCATGCCTTTGGCATTCATTACGATTTATCTGGTATCGAAACTGGACCGCAGCAGCCGGGCCAGCCAGGACAGGGCCGGTTTTGACGCCCAGGAAGTCCGGGCTGAAACCGCCGTTGGCATTGCGGCTGTCTCTCACTGAGTACTTGGTACTCTGGCGGTAGTCCAGCCCGATCGGACTGCCGCCCCTTGTTTTAATTCATCTCAGCAGGAGCATCACCATGACAGAGTTAAACACCCCCGAAATCGCTCACTACATCGGAGGTGGCCAGCAGGCTGGCGCCGGCACACGTACGCAGCCGGTGTACAACCCGGCCACCGGCCAGGTCAGCGCCAAGGTCAAACTGGGTAGCCAAGAAGATATTGACGCCGCAGTGGCCAGCGCCCAAGCCGCTTTCCCCGCTTGGGCTGACACCCCACCGCTACGCCGCGCCCGCGTGCTGTTCAACTTTTTGGCCTTGCTCAACGAGAACAAGGAAAAGCTGGCAGCCATGATTACCGCCGAGCATGGCAAGGTTCTGTCCGATGCAATGGGTGAAGTCACCCGCGGTATTGAAATTGTGGAGTTTGCCTGCGGCATTCCTCAACTGCTCAAAGGTGATTTCACTGAGCAGGTCAGCACCAATATCGACAACTGGACCATGCGCCAGCCGCTGGGCGTGGTCGCTGGTATCACCCCTTTCAACTTCCCGGTCATGGTGCCCATGTGGATGTTCCCGGTGGCGATTGCAGCGGGCAACACTTTTGTGCTCAAGCCCAGCCCTATCGACCCCAGCCCCAGCCTGTTCATTGCCGAGCTGCTGAAAAAAGCCGGCCTGCCCGATGGCGTGTTCAACGTGGTGCAAGGCGACAAGGACGCTGTTGAGGCCTTGGTCAATCACCAAGATGTGCAAGCCGTGTCCTTTGTGGGCTCCACCCCGATTGCCAACCGCATCTATGAAATGGGTGCAATCGGCGGCAAGCGCGTGCAAGCCCTGGGCGGTGCGAAGAACCATCTGGTTGTCATGCCGGACGCCGACATCGACCTGACTGTGGACGCCCTGATCGGCGCTGCCTACGGCTCGGCTGGCGAGCGTTGCATGGCCATCTCGGTAGCTGTGCTGGTGGGCGATTCCGCCGAGCGCGTCCTGCCTGCGCTGGAAGAGCGTACTCGCAGCCTGAAGATTCTGAACGGCACCAATGCGGCGGCAGAAATGGGCCCCATCGTGACCCCGCAAGCACGCGAACGCATCAGTGGCTGCATCGACAAGGGTGTACAGGAAGGCGCCAAACTGCTGGTGGACGGCCGCAACTTTGATGGCGCTAAAGCCGGCGAAGGTTGCGAGGACGGCTTCTGGATGGGCGGCACGCTATTCGATCACGTCACTCCCGATATGAGCGTGTACCAGGAAGAAATCTTTGGCCCTGTGCTGTGCTGCGTACGCGTACCGGATCTGGCCAGCGCCATCGAGCTGATCAACAAGCACCAGTTCGGTAACGGCGTGGCTTGCTTTACCAGCGACGGTAACGTGGCCCGTGAATTTGGCCGCCGCATCCATGTGGGTATGGTCGGTATCAACGTCCCTATTCCAGTCCCTATGGCCTGGCACGGTTTTGGTGGCTGGAAGAAGAGCCTGTTTGGCGATATGCACGCCTACGGTGAAGAAGGCGTGCGTTTCTACACCCGCCAAAAATCCATCATGCAGCGCTGGCCTGAAAGCATCTCCAAAGGCGCAGAATTTGCCATGCCTACGTCCAAGTAATAACAGGATTTTCATGCTGAGCTGAACGCGGCTTCTAGCTTGTTCAGTTCAGCACGTAGGGGCGACATAAAACCGCCCTTGCTGAACGAGAACCCTTTTGGGACGATAAAAAAAGCCGAGGCTCTGATTCAGAGCCTCGGCTTTTTACTGCCTGCAGAATGACTTAATACATGCCGTGGAAAACAGCATCTTCTGGCCCGACGTGCGACGGCGGGTTCCAGGTTACGTCACGCATGGAATGTTGCACCAGCGTTTCCACCCCCAACAGCACCGCAAAAATGGCCATCCGCACGGGAATGCCGTTATCAGCCTGACGGAAGATAGCCAGACGAGGATCGTGGTTCAAGTCCACGCTCAAATCATGCGCGCCTTCGCGGCTATCACGTGGCAGCGGGTGCATCACAATCACATCAGGACCGCAGCAACGATCAATGATTTCTTTGTTCACCTGGAAGTCAGCCGTAAAGCTGCCATCCTGACCCTCTTCAAAACGCTCTTTTTGTACGCGCGTGGCGTAAATCACGTCCACACCGGGCAGACCTTTTTCCAAAGAGGTCGTCTGCTCAATCACATGCTTACCTTGGCGGGCGACCTGCTCCACAATGTGCTCGGGCATTTCCAGGCCGGGAGGCGCAATCAAGGTGAATTTCAAGCCACGGTACATGCCCAGCAGCTTGATCAGGGAATGCACAGTACGGCCATATTTCAGGTCACCAACCAGAGCGATATGCGCACCATCCAGCAATTTGCCCAAGCGAGAGAACTCGGTGCTGATGGTATACAGATCCAGCAAAGCCTGACTCGGGTGTTCACCGGCACCATCGCCGCCATTCACAACAGGGATATTGGTGGCACGTGCAAATTCAGCGACGGAGCCTTGCTCGGGGTGACGAATCACCATCGCATCCACGTAACCACTCATGACGCGGCTGGTGTCGTAAATAGATTCGCCTTTGGCCATGGACGAAAAAGTGAAGCCGGTGGTGTCACATACTGAGCCACCCAAGCGGCAAAAGGCCGAGCCAAAACTGACACGAGTACGGGTAGAGGCTTCAAAAAACAGGTTGCCCAAGACAGCGCCTTCCAGCACGCGAGACACCTTTTGGCGACGAGCAATAGGCTGCATGATATCGGCCAAACTGCACAGCTCTTCCACTGTCTCGCGGGTGAACTGATCTACCGACAGCAGCTGGTGCTTGCCGCCTGTTGCAATCCGGTCGCGCAAGGGGCCTGACTGTGCGCTTTGCGCATACTTGCTCAACAAAGCCTCGTTTTCCACGATTTCCGTGACGAAACGCTGAACCACTTCAGGCATGGCCCGCGACTCTAAAGAGCCTTCAGGCAAGAGCCACGTATCCAGTGCACGCCGCTTCACCCCTATACGTGCCGCAAAAACGTCACGAGTCAGGTTCAGGCGACGCATTGCATCACGCAAAAAAACTTGTTGGGAGACGGCCATATCGCACTCGCTTATGAAATATACGCAATGCGCACATTTTAAGACCGTAGACGACAAAAAAGCGAGTGGGAATGCAGGCTATTGCAAAAAATACAACGACAGCCAGACGAAGGGCCACATCCCGGCAGACAGGAGTGGCACTGGCAGAGCCATAGCGTGTTTAAGGATGCTGCCGATAAGGCATGCTAAAGGGTGCGGCGCGATCGTTATTGGGGAAGGAAAAGCCTTCAGGATCTTGCGGGCCGGAACTGAGCCACTCGCTGTGCTGATAGGCAAAATCAGCCAGACCCAAGGTACCCCATAAACCGATCAAGAAAAGCGCCAGACTCAGAGCCAAGAAAAAGGCCGAACAGAAACCGGGTATCCAGGCCCAGCGCCGCCCTACTTTGGAGCTATGCCAAGCCAGCGTCCAGTGGCTCCAGCACAAGGCCAGAAAGGCCGATACCAGACCCAGCATGAAGACGAACAAAGGCAGTCGCAGCCAGGACGGCAAGAAGACGGATTCGACCACCCCGCTGCCCATCAGCATGACAAGCAAAAGAGCGGCTCCATGCAAGCCGATCAGAACCCGAAAAGAAAGGATATAAAAAGCAAGACTGCCTGGCGGGGTCACCATACCGACTTTCCTGTTATTAACAAGAGCGGCGGGCTGGCGCCCACCGCATTTTTCAACAAGCCGGGCAGTGTGAAACCCAGGACCAGGCCAGCCTTTAAGCCAGCAAGCAGAGCTTACTTCTTACCGTTGGTCTGTGTGGCTTGTGGACCAGCAATCGCACGGGCTGCAGCCAAAGCATTCGCTTCAGTGCCGACCATGAAAATCAAACGACCATCTTTAACGGGCGCGCCATAAGCAGGGGCAGCCAACATGGTGTCACCCACCACCAGAGCCAGACGCTTCTTGGGGAACTGAGTGGTTACCTGCAGCAAACGCTGGGCGGCCTCAGGAGTCAGATCCAAAGCCAGCAAACCTTCTTTGCTGTCATTGGTGCCTGCCTGCACGCCAACCAAGTCTTCACGTACAACAACAGCACGTGGGTTTACAAACAAAGCGCCATTGGGCTGCACATCAACGCGTGCCCAACCAGCTTGTTCCTGGGTATCTGCCAGGAAAATCTGTACGGGAGCGGCTTCTTGCTCAGCACCCGGCTGAGCGGGAGTCTGCTGCGCTGCTGTTGCAGGTGTGGAGGGAGTTTGCGTGGTGGAGCTGCTGGACGTGCCAGCTTGATCGCTTGGTTTTTCTTGAACGGTTTGACAAGCAGCCAAGGCCACCAGACCAACAGGAGCCAAAATTCGGGCGAGTGTGCGTAAAGTCATCATGGTGAAGTTCCCCCCTCTCTTTACGAAGAATCAATAAGGTTAGCAGTGTATCAGTCATGTAAAAGCGCAAGCGGTTAATCTTTGTTAAAGCTTGTCATTTGCGCACCTCTAATTTGTACGCTGACCTGATCCATTAAGCGGCCTTGTTCTGTTTTCAATTCAATGCGCAAATTACCGGGTACCAAAGGTATCCGTATCTGCGCCCCCTTACCTGCTTCTACACCTTGCACCCACCACACCAACGGTTCAGTGAGCTGCCCTTGCGCCAATAAACGCAATTGCTGATTCTGCGGTGGAATATCCGGGTCTAAAGCCAGAATGGTGCCACTGACGGGCTCGCGAATACGCGCTGGCCCGGCGTAAGCCTGATTGCCATCGCTCAGTTCCACGCGCTCTGTCTGCGTGCCGTCCAGGAAAAACTCTTCCCGGCTCGGCTCCAAGGCCGGCACAAACTCAATTTGCTGCGCATGAACAAGGGCGGGTCTGGCAGTCTGACGTCCTGGCCGGCGCTGACTCAATACGCTCATCACTTCATGCCAAATGGGCGCTGCGCCACTGACGCCGGATACATCTTGCATACTTTGCCCGGCACTATTTCCGACCCACACCCCCACGGTGTAATGCTCGGTCCAACCCAAGGCCCAGTTATCACGCATGTCTTTGCTGGTCCCTGTTTTAACTGCACTCCAAAATGGGGTGCTCAAAGCACTGTCCAGACCAAAAGTCAAAACACGTGCCTGCCGGTCCGACAACATATCGCCCACAATCCAGCTAGCCCCTGCATCCATCACCGAACGAAACGCCTCAGCTGGCTGATCCATGCGTGTCTGCACGGCCTGGGCCTGACCCAGATTACCCAGTGCACGATAGGCATTCGTCAATTCCAGCAAGGTGACATCGGCGCTGCCCAGGGCCAGACTGAAACCGTAAAAATCACCATCCTGACGCAGATTCAAACCCAGCTCACGCAGCCGCTCTACCAGAACAGCGGGACCCAATAAGGTCAAGACACGTACGGCGGGAATGTTCAAGGACGAGGCCAGTGCATTGCGAGCGCTCACCCAACCCACAAACTGCTTGTCGTAATTTTGCGGAATATACAAGCCATTGCCGGTAGGCAGATTCAAAGGGGAATCCTGCAGCAAGGAGGCGGCGGTCAGCATCCGTTTTTCAATGGCCAACTGATACAGAAACGGCTTAAGAGTGGAGCCCGCCTGCCGCAAGGCACGGACGTGGTCCACCTCTGCCGCCTCGGACAAATCACCACTGGAGCCCACATAGGCCAGCACCTGTCCGGTCTGATTATCCAACACCAGGGCAGCGGCATCCTGCACGCGCGCCGTGCGCAAATCCAGCAGATGTCGTCGCATACTGGCTTGCACCTGACTTTGCAGTCGAGCATCCAGCGTGGTGCGAATCGAATCACCGGCTTTTACGTCGGCCTTATTCTCTAATACCCAGCGCGCGAAATGGGGCGCCAGTTGTGCCTGCCCCAACGGGGGCTGAGCCGCACGACGCAAGGCCACGGGCACCAGATTACTTAATTCCCTACATTGCTGACCGTGTCCCATTTCCTGCAAGGTCACACAGGCGCGACGCTCGACCGTCAAGGCAGAAGCATTGGGCCCACGCAACAAGACAGCGGCAATGGCGGACTCTCGCGCATCCAGCGCCACGGCCTGCTTTTGGAACAGGGTGCGTGCCATCGCATCCACCCCGACCAGCTCGCCACGAAAGGCTACCTGATTCAGATAAGCTTCCAGAATCTCGGGTTTGGTCCAGCTATCTTCCAGCGATTGCGCAGCAACCACTTGATCCAACTTTTGCCAGACCGAGCGACCACCCCGGCCGCCGACCAGGTCTTGATCCATCAAACCGGCCAACTGCATGGTAATGGTGGATGCGCCCCGACTGCGACCGGCAAACACCCCGTCCCAAGCAGCAGAGCCAACGGATAACCAGTCAACCCCGCCGTGGGATTCAAAGCGGCGGTCTTCAGACATCAAGACCGCCATTTGCAGGGCTGGAGAAATCTGCTCCAGCGCCACCCACTCGCCCCGTCGCTGATGAAAATCCAGACGGACGCGCTGAACAAGCTGGCCCTGACGATCCAGGACCTGCACATCGGAAGATCGATAGGACTGCCGAACTTCCTTATAGCTGGGCATGGCCTGCCCGGGACTGGCCCACAGGGCCAATCCCAACACCAGCAATCCTGCTTTAATTGGCTGGTGCATCCACAACTTCCAGAACTTGCTCGTTAGGCCAGAGGGCGAACACATCGGGCTCATACAAGGCTTCAGCGCGCGTGGCTGGCAGGACAAACTGGCCCACCGTATTCAAACGCACTGTGTAGCTGACTTCCGTGGTGCCTTCTTCAAAGCGCTCGTAGTAAGCACGGTAGCCATCAAAACGGCGTTCCACGAAGCTGGCCCAATGACCGGAACGCTCCTCGCCTTCTGTCGCCATGGCCGAATCACGTCCCAAGCCACTGCCCAGAATCGTGGCGCCGGCAGGAATCGGATCGGACACCACCACCCAGCTGGCCGGACCTTGCGCCTTAATCTTCAAGGTCACGCGCATGATGTCACCACGGCTCCAGATACCGGGTTTAGCTTGCTCGACGGCCTGAACCTGTCGCTCCACGCTCAAACCGGCAGCGATGGCCTTGGTCACTGGCACAGCAGCCAGCGAACGCACTTCCACCCATGCCTTGCCTTCACCCATTTGCTCGACATTCAGGTTATCCACCTGATCGCCGCGCCAAGGCACATCGATCTTGGTGGAACGCAGGCCCTGACCATCGGGGCTGAGCATATCCCAGTCCACAACCTGAGCACTTTCCGAACCCAGAATCACCATGGACTGACCGCTTGGAGACTGCTCGTGATGGCGGCTGAACAGTTCAATCGCCAAGCTACCGAAGAGGTTTTCCGTCGTCATGCGCCATGCGCCACGCTGCTGCTCAGCCAACAGACCTTGTGCCAGACGGGGCATATCCTCCGCCCACTCCGGCATGGCGTTGGCCAACAGCATCAAACGGGCCTGGTTGGTGACTCGGCTGGTCATCGCCCACGGACTGCCGTTCAGGGAGTCCTCGCCAAAGGCCAGACGTGTGCCACGGCTGACCAAACGAGCCTGGATCAGACCCAGGGCCTCTTTGCGAGTCTGCTCTGCCTGCTTGATACCGGGCAGACGCTGCGTCAGGTCCACCCAAGCCAGTAGAATTTCGGTAGGCCAGCTTTGCAGATTCACTTCAACCGAATCCAGCATATTGATGCGGGCACGATCGTATTTGGCCAGCACAGCCACCATACGAATCACTTCAATATCACGTTCTTGACGCGATACCGTACGCATGTCCGTCAAACGACCGTTGACCGCATTTTCCAGACCCTGCAGCATTTCGTTGCGATAGCCCGACGGGATGGGGTAATTCAAACCCATCGATTCGGCGATGTAGCTGATATCCAGGATATAGCTGGTCAGTACTCGACTACCCGAGCCGTAGTTGCTTGGGAAGTAACGCAACAAGCCGCTCTGATCCATATAAGAAGGCATGCGCTGCATCAGGTTTGCCCAACTGTCTTGTGAACGCAGGCCCATAAAGCGCGAGGCTTGCTGTTCAAAGCAGGTGTAAGGGTAGCGCTCAAACCAGGCTCGTACCCCTTCCAGTCCACCCCCCAAGGAGGAACGGAACAGCATCTGCAAACCACCCCGCAGCGTACCTTGCTCGTCTTTCAGAGCCCCCGCCGGCGCTTGCACCGACATATTCAAGGCCTGATCCACAGAGACCGAGGTCAAGGTGGCTTGCTGCACGGCCACGGGGGTGGCGGTAAAGACTTCCTGTTTGACAGCCAAGCTGTCCCGGGCCGACTTCTTGCCAGCACCGGATTCCTGGACTTCTTGGGCGCTTACCGTCCATTCCATTTGGTGCGAATCCGCCGAACCGCTGGATACCGGCACCGTCATGGGCCAAGACACCACTTTGGCCGAACCCGAAGCCAACTCAAGCGTCTGCTCAGGCAGCACTGCGGACGGCAGACCCTTGCCGCTGTAATCTGCTTTCACCTTGACCGTCATGCTGCGTGGGCTGCTGTTACGCAGCGTCACTTGAGCCTGGTACTCGTCACCCTCACGGGCAATGGCAGGCAAACCAGAAATGATTTGCAGATCCTGCGTTGTCACGATCTGGGCAGATCCACTCCCAAAGCGGTCACCCGCCAAATCAGCCACGGCCACGATGCGATACTGGGTCAGCGAGTCGTTCAAAGGCACAGTTACCGTTGCACGGCCCTGTCCATCTAGTTCGACGTTACCCTTCCACAGCAACAAGGTATCCAGCAACTCACGCGTTGGGCTCTTGCCACCCCCACCGCCTGCCGCTACGGCTTTACGACCGTAGTGACGACGACCGACGATTTCGGACTGGGCGGTCGCGGTCTGCACGTTATAACCACGCAGAGCACGCATCGCTCCCAGCAAATTCCAGCTGTTGTTCGGGCTCAATTCCAGCAAGGCCTGATCCACGGCGGCCAGAGCAACAGAGGCACCCGCAGCCGGTGTGCCATCGGACTTCAGCACTTGAATATCCACCTTAGCCTGTTCGCGAATCGCGTACTGGCTACGGTCTGTGGTCACCTTCACATCCAGCACCTCTTGCTGGCTGCTCACTTCAATACCGGCCAGACCAAAGCGGTAGCTAGGCTTGGACAAGTCCACGGTTGTTGTCGGTGCCACAAACTCGCCACCGCCTTCCGAATAAGCCTTGTACCAATTCATAGGCTGGCTCCAACCCCAACTGAAGAAGGAGTACCAAGGCACTTCACGCAAGCGGCCACGCAATACCAGCACGGACACATAGACGTTCGGGCCCCACTCGGGCTTGATCTCCACGCTGACGGTCGGGTTGTCCCCTTCCAACTGCACCACTTGAGCTTGCAACACCCCTTCGCGCTCAACCGACACCAAGGCGGTGGCTTCGCGGAAAGGCATACGCACCTGGAACTCGGCTTTTTCGCCGGGAGCCCAGGTTTTCTTGGCAGGGATCACGTCGATACGATCGTCGTTTTCGCCACCAAACCACAGATAACCCGAACCACTAACCCACAGGCTGCTGGCCGTCACAGATTCGCGGCCATCACCATCACGGGCGATTGCACGCAGCTCGACCTGACCGCCTTTTTCCAGGGTTACATCACACTGCAACAAACCTTGTTCATCGCTACGACCTTCGCAGATCTTGCCCAGGTCTTCACGCTGTTCCTGGTTGTCGTAGCTGTAGAAGCCACCCACCATGCGTTTGCGAACCGAGAAGCGCTGCACATTAGCCGCTTCGATACGCACAGGCACGTTTTTCAACGGCTTGCCATCAGGGCTCAGGGCAATAGCTGTCAACGTGGTGGACGAACCTGCCGTCAACCAGTTACCAGCACGCAAGCCAGCCACGACATCAGCAGGCCAAACGGACACGGTTTGCGTCAGAGTCTGAATTTCACCATTGGGATCAGCAAAAGTGGCTTCCACCAAGAACTCAGAGGGCTGCTCCACAGCGGGCAAGTCATCCAGCGCGGCACGCAGGCCACCTTGCGCATCCAGCTGGAAGCGCTTCTTGTTGAGGAATACACGCGATTCCGATGTAGCCGGTTCGTCCTCTTTAGGAGGAGGCGCAAAGCTGAAATCATCGTAAGCGCTGAAAGATGGCGACTGAGTACGCAACACGCCAGACAACTGAACAGGCAGGAAATCAGCAGGACCACCAGACAGGTACTGCAACTGCACATCGGCCTGCATGGACTTAGGATTCACCAGATATGGCCGATCCTGGCCGTCACCCAGTTTGATGCTGCCACCCAGCACAGGCAGCTTGAACTGCTCAACGCGGAAATCACCAAAAGTGAAGTACTGGTTTTCGCCTTCCGTCCTCATGCGATACACACCGAGTTCGGCATCTTTAGGGATTTTCCAATCACTCAGGGCGAACACGCTGCCACCGGCCGTCTTTTGCCACTTCAAGGGCAGTTCAATTCGCTTGCCGCTACCCTCATGCTCGATCACCATTTCTGATGGATAACGGTCAGGGGCCTGGAAGCCTTCACGCACGCGTTCACGCAAGTAATGCTTCATGTGCACCACTTCACCAGCGCGGAACAAGTTGCGATCCAGCACGCTGTGTGCAACCGGTTCATCACGACCACCCCAGGCGTAAGGCACATTAAAGCGCCAAGGCTCAATACCCGAATTCCACTCGCTCAAGGCAAAGCTGAACTCATCCTTGCCGCGAGCCATAGGATTGTTCTTGTCAATCCGGGCTGTGACGAACAAGCCGCCCAACTGGGTTTCATTACAATAATCAGGTGCCGACACAGGGTGGGGATGGTAGAACTTGCCGTCTTTATCGGTCTTGCCTACTACCAGTTCCTCACCGTGGCAGTTCAGCACACGGACCAGGGCATCAGGCACCACTTTGGCATCATCCAACGTCGTTACCCACACCAAAAGGTCATCGCCACCTTTCTTGATGTGAACGCCCAAGTTGGTCACCAGCACCGAGCTGCGCACGTACATGGTCCCAGCCGATTCCAGCAAGGAAGCGCCCAGGCGCGGCGAAGCCACCTCCAGAACGTGGAAACCTGGATCTTTCAGCGGGACGCCAATCAGTTCAAAAGGACGCTCGTCTTTTTGATCCATGCCCGGCAAATCCAGCTTTTTAACTTCTTTGCCAGCCAGCAGAGGCTGACCGCGCAAATCCAGCATGCCGTTCTCATCAACGGGAGCCGTCACGCGGAAATCGCGACCCATGATGTTTTTCAAAGAATCAGCGTTGATCATCCAGGAATAGTTCAACTGGCGCATGCGGGCGTACCAGGCCAGGACCTCTTCATCGTCCTTCACAGCCATCGCACCCACCTGCCCTGCCGACACCATCATTTGCTCGGTCACCAGATTGGCTTCGACGTTGCGCAGGCTCAAGCCCAAGGCGGGCGGATCAGAGTCGTCCGAACCATCACGATCAGCATGACCAAAGCGCTCGACAATGCCGAAAGGCTCCACCGCAAACTTCACCAGCGGCGGGTAGTTACCCGTGCTGACACCTTGGGTGAACAACTGTGGGTTCGTCAGCGGGCGACCTGCATCGTCGGTCAAATCCTTAGCGGTTTTAACCGTCAAGCGTGCATTTTCAGGGAATGGGCCCTCGAAACTGACACTGGTACCTGGACCACGGTCCTGCCAAGCTTCATTGCTATCAGACACCGGCTCCCAGGTTTGCTTGCCGGACTCCAGGCGAATCTGCTGCAGTTGCTCGTAAGAGACCGGAGCAGAAAAATTCACCGCCAAACGGCCCACTGGCGTGCAAGGTGCTTCGGCACGTTCACGCATGCAAGACAGGGAGGCGGTAAAGTCAGGGCGCACCGTAAAGTCAAAGGCATAGCGGTCAGAGCTAGGCACGCCTTTACGATCACCAATTTTTGTCATGATGCCCGGTTCCAGCACCACGGACACACTGGCCTCTTTGGGCAAGGGACGTGCGCACTGAACGGCCTGGTAACGGTCGTCGACTTCATCGACATAGAACTCGGAGCGAATCAAAGCGTCGCGCTCTTTGCCCTCGATGGCTTTCAGTCCAATACGCTCGCCAATACCCTCTACACGGCAGTAGCCGTTCTTGACCAAAGAGGCGGTATTAACAGGCGCATTAAAGCTGAACAGGAAGGCCTGATCTTCGTCTATGGAGTTGTAGTAAGGCCGGCTGCTGTCCAAAATGGGACCACCGGAATTAAAGCGATATTGGGCCGGGCCGCTGATCGCTTCATTATTAATGCTACGAAAGCTCTTGGACACCGTGGCCGTACAACTTAAGCCAGGTCCGGGACGCTCATCAAACTCATAAATCCAACGACGGCCATCAAGCCAACGGCCCTGGCCGATCACGGCCGGATCGTCACACTCCACTTGCACGGGAGCAGGCAGTTGTGAATCACCGAAATGGACGGCGGGAGTGGCAAAGGTGACTTTCACGTCCCGCAATTCTGAGGTCGCCCCTTGGGGCGAGAAACTGCTAATAGTAATGGCTTGGGCGCTACTAACACCCAGCGCTAACATCAAACCCAGCAAAGCCTGGCGATGCATTATTCTTCCCCTATGGATATGCTATTTTCGGCGCCAGTTTAATGGAAATCAGGCTGTCTGAGCGTGTCTATTCAGCCCTATAGCGCGATAAAAAAGCCTTGAAGTGCAACAGAAAAAGACACCAGAATTTAAAGGAGCCGATCGGTCTATTCTCCTGACACTCGTGGCATTTGAAAGCAAAAATTTCAAATGCGACCAATACCCCCCTTTTTTACCTAAACAGACGGCATAAACTACGATAAGAAACAAAGTCACCCCCCGCATTAACTGGAAACCCCGCCCATACTCCCCATATGTGTTAATGCTTGCACCTGTGAACCCGCCTAGATTTCAGGACTGACTCATGAGCACAATGACAATAGAAGAGCTGGACAAGACCCGCGAAGAATGCCGCAAGTTGATCAGCCGGCGTGCCCTGCTTTCAGCGGCCGCTGCGGTAGTGCCCATTCCCGGTGTGGATGTGGGGGCAGACGTCGCGATCCTGATGAAAATCATCCCCATCATCAATTCCCGTTTTGGGCTGACTGCGCAAGATGTGGACGGCCTAAGTCCTGAACTTAAAAAGCTAGTGGTCGTCGGTGGGGCCAGCATGGGCCTGGGTCTGGCAGGACGCGTGCTAACGACGGATCGGGTGATCAATATTCTGGTGCGTCTGGGTGCAAAAAAACTGGCGGGTAAATACGGTGCGAAATATGTACCTTTAATCGGTAGCGCCATTTCGGCCTCCATCAGCTATATCGTGCTGCGCAAAGTGGGCAACCAACATATTGATGAGTGCTACGAAATCGCCCGACGCCTCAGGCTCGAAAGCCAGCGACGCGAAGCCGTTCATACGATTGATGGCGGCGAAGAAGGTTTAATACGCGAAATCAAGGGCTAGTGCCCTGGAACTGTCGGTCTTGAAAAAACGAAACGGAGCCCTTCAATACGGCTCCGTTTCTTGTTTTGTGACTAAACAAACCTAGTCATGGAGACGACCAGGCTTAGCCAGCGGGAATCACGCCTGGCTCTTTACTGCGCCCATTCAGCATATAGTCCATCAACTCGCGCACCGACTTCATGGCTTTGCCAAAAGGCAGCGCTTCCGAGCTACGGAAGAACAGGCCACGCTGAACATCCCCTTTCAAGGCGTAAGCCAACTGGCGGTCAATACAAAACTGCCCATGGCGCTGAACGCCATCGCGCAGACCGCAATGGGCCAGGCAATCAAAGCCTTCGGAACAAGCACGCTCGCGCGCCACCGACTGCAACTTCTGCTCTTTATGCAGATAGGCATCCAGCCAAGGGGTACGAACCGCACGAGCGGGCAAACCGGCCACACTCATGAAAGTAACGATATCCTTGGCTTCGGCATTCAACAGCACCCGCTTGAAATTTTCGTGCGCATCGCCTTCGTCGGTGACTGCAAATGCGGTTCCCATCTGAACCCCGTCTGCGCCCCAATCCATTAACTGGCGCAGTTGTTCAGGACGATGGATACCACCGGCAGCGATCAAGGGGATACGCTCGGCTTCCAGACCCATTTCACGGAACAAGGCACGGCAACCTTCCAAAACACGCTGAAACGCGTATTCGGGTTTGCTCAGGGATTGGTCATCCGGGGCACCCAAATGGCCAGCGGCAAATCGGGGATTTTCCAGTACCACGGCATCTGGCAAGCGCTTGCGACGCAACCATTTTTTGACCAACAAAGTCACACCGCGCACATCGGACAAAATTGGAATTAAAGCCACTTTGGGATGATCCTGAACCAGTTCAGGCAAATCCAGAGGCAGGCCAGCGCCCACCACCACCGCGTCCGCCCCGCTCTCGCAGGACTGACGCACATATTCGGGATACTGCGAAACGGCCTTCATGATATTGACCGCTATTGCCCCCTTGCCCGCCGAGCGTTCTCGAGCACGCGTGATTTCGCGGTCCAAGGCCTGCAAGTTAGCGGCATCCACCACGCCTTTTTCGACATCACCCTGAGTGCTGTCCATCAAATCCTCATGATGCCGCCGTAAATCCACGCTGGAGATCGTCCCCAGCCCGCCCAGAGCAGCTACAGTTCCAGCCAGCCGAGAAGCCGAAACACCGACTCCCATGCCTCCTTGAACAATAGGCAAAAGCAGTTTTCCCTTCAGGGACATGAGACGTAAATCCGTCTTTAGCACGATGTTATACCTTAGGTTGATGCAAGAACCTGCCGGCCACGTCGGGACCAGAAACAGGGCAAAAGAATCGTGGCCGCCTCAAAGAGAACCGCCACTGAGTTAAATCAGGCGGGAGTAACGAGCGCCGCTTTCCTGGCTCAAGTACTTGTCAAAGACCATGCTGTAGGCACGTACAAACAAGCGGCCTTTGGGCGTGACCTGAATGGACTGGCTGTCCACCGTCAGCAAGCCTGCCTCTGCATAGCTATTGAGCTCTTGCAGCTCACCAGCAAAGTAGCTGGCGAAATCAATGCCATAGCGGGCTTCCAGGCGCACAATGGGCACCGGCATGCTGCACATCAAATGCATGATGACTTCGGCACGCAAACGATCATCCTGCTGCATCACAATCCCCCGCTCGATAGGCAGGCGAGCCCGATCAATATCGGCGTAGTAATTGCGCAGACTGCGGGCGTTTTGCACGTGCATGCTGCCCACCTGACCAATTGACGAAACCCCGAAGGAAACCAGGTCACAGGCTGCACGTGTGGTGTAGCCCTGGAAATTGCGATGCAAACTGCCGTCCAGACGAGCCAGGTTGAGTTCGTCCGAGGGCAAGGCAAAGTGATCCAGACCGATATAGACGTAACCTGCGTCCAGCAAGCGCTGGGAAGACATCAGGAACAGTTGCAGGCGTTGATCAGCGTCCGGCAGCTCTTCTTCATTGATCAGGCGCTGAGCCTTGAAGCGTGTAGGCAGGTGCGCGTAGTTATAGAGAGCGATGCGGTCAGGGCGCAGTTGCACCAGGGAGTCGATGGTGACTGCAAAACTATCCAGGGTTTGCAGGGGCAAACCGTAGATCAAATCCGTATTGATGGATTGAAAGCCGGCCGCCCGACCATCTTCAATCGCACGTTTGACCATCTCGAAAGGCTGGATACGATTGATCGCCTTTTGCACTTGGGGGTCAAAGTCCTGCACCCCAAAGCTGGTTCGGTTAAAGCCCAGAGCCGCCAAGTTCTGAAGCGTACCGTCTGCCAGAGTACGGGGGTCAATTTCGATGCCCAGTTCGGCATCATCGGTGAACGCGAAATGCTCCTTGAGCTTGGCCATCAGGCGGGCCAGTTGTTCATTGTCCAGAAAAGTAGGGGAACCGCCACCCAGGTGCAGCTGTTCGGTCCGACGGTCTTCCCCCATATATTGGGTAACCATGTCGATTTCGCGCAGCAGGTAATCCAGATACTGTTCGCTCTTGCTACGATCTTGCGTAATGATTTTGTTGCAGGCGCAAAAATAGCAAAGCGACTGGCAAAACGGAATGTGCAGGTAAACCGACAAGGGCGGGTTGCTACTGCTCAGGGCACGTCGTGACAGTTCGTGGATGTAGGGCTGGGCGGGAAAGTCCTGGAAAAAACGGTCTGCGGTGGGGTAGGAGGTATAACGCGGTCCGGAACGATCAAAGCGCCTGATCAGGGCTTCAGAGATTTCTATATCCTGCGCAGTGGGCACATTGGCGTCCGATGCTTCCAGGGTTTGCGGCATAAAGGGTCCTCCTGCTAGAGACCTGTTTCTTCTTGACAAGCATTCATTGTGAGAGAAAACCGCAGGCAGCCGCTTGACCTGCATCAAGACCGCAATAACTAAAAAAACGCTTTTTTTATCACTGTTGGGCTGAATTTAGCTTCATATATCGTATTATTAAGCGCTAGCCGCCTAAATTACCGCCTGTTGGAGTCAGATGTATTTGCTCGTGATCCTAGCACTGCCATTTATTGGTAGCCTGCTATCTTCCCTGATGCCCGCGAACTCTCGCAAACTCCAGGCATCTCTTGCAGGAACGGTCGCCGTTACTTGCGCCCTGCTCACGCTCTACGCCTATCCCGATATCGCTTCGGGAGAGGTACTTGAGTCTTCTCGATCCTGGATACCTGCGCATGGGCTGACTTTCAAGCTGCGCATGGACGGGTATGCCTGGCTGTTTAGTGTCATCATCACCTCGATGGGGGCATTGATTGCCTTGTACGCGCACTACTACCTGTCTGCGCAAGATCCGGTTCGACGCTTTTTCTCCTTCCTGCAAGCCTTTATGGGCTCCATGCTGGGCGTTGTCCTGTCAGGCAACCTGATCCAACTGGTGGTGTTTTGGGAGTTGACCAGCCTGTCGTCTTTCATGCTGATTGCCTATTGGTATCACCGCATGGATGCTCGCCGGGGGGCGCGTATGTCCCTCATCATTACCGGCACCGGCGGCTTTTGCCTGCTGGCCGGTGTACTGATGCTGGGTCAGGCCGCTGGCAGCTACGACCTGAGCGTCGTACTGGCCTCTGGTGATCAGATCCGTAACCATCCCTGGTACACCGGGATGCTAATTCTGATTGCACTGGGTGCGCTGACCAAAAGCGCACAGTTTCCTTTCCATATCTGGTTGCCCCACGCCATGGCGGCACCTACCCCGGTATCTGCGTATTTGCACTCGGCCACCATGGTGAAGGCGGGGGTCTTCCTGCTCGCACGTCTATGGCCTGCCTTGGCGGGCACCACCGAGTGGGCCGTCATTATTGGCGGCGCCGGTCTGTGTTCACTGACCTTGGGTGCCTATGTGGCCATGTTCCAGCGCGACATGAAAGGCGTACTGGCGTATTCCACCATCAGTCACCTTGGGCTGATTACCTTGCTGCTGGGCTTAAATAGCCCGCTGGCGCTGGTGGCCGCTCTTTTCCACATGATGAATCACGCCACTTTCAAGGCTTCCTTGTTCATGGCGGCGGGCATTGTGGATCACGAGACCGGAACTCGTAACCTGAACCGTCTGTCGGGCCTGCGCCATGCCATGCCCCTGACGGCGACGCTTGCCACGGTTGCGGCAGCAGCCATGGCCGGTGTGCCTTTGCTCAATGGCTTTATCTCCAAAGAAATGTTCTTTGCCGAGACCATACTGGCCAGCAACGGCAGTACCTGGGAATACCTGCTGCCCGCTGTGGCCGTGATTGCGGGCTCGTTCAGCGTGGCTTATTCACTGCGCTTTATTGCCCAGGTGTTCTTTGGCCCTGTCGCCAAGGACCTGCCGCGTGAGCCGCATGAGCCCCCGCGTCGCATGCTGATCCCCAGTGCCATTCTGGTCTTGACCTGTCTGCTGGTCGGCGTCATTCCTAGCCTGACCTTTGGTCCCTTCCTGCATACCGCCGCCAGTGCCATCCTGGGCTCCGACATGCCCCAGTACGATCTGGCCTTGTGGCATGGGGTGAATCTGCCCTTGATCATGAGTCTGGTGGCAACAGTGATTGGCGTGTTGCTGGTATTGATCATCAACCGTTTCTACAAGAACCGCCAAGGCCGTACCCCCTTGCTGACGCGTGCTGACGGACGTCGCTTCTTTGAACTCATCATGGAGTATCTGGAAGTGGCCTCCAACTGGGCCGTGGGCAAGCTGTACTCGCCCCGCCTGCAACGACAGATGCTGCTGATTATCGTGGCAACACTGTGCGTGGCCGCCCTGCCTCTGGCGCGTGGCAACTGGTTCAAGTCCATGATCTTCACACCGATTGACCCATTCTTTGCGCTTATGTGGGCTGTCGGGATTGCATGCGCCATTGGTGCTGCGCGTCAGGCCAAATTCCACCGACCCGCGTCCTTGCTGCTGTCTGGCGGTGCTGGGTTGGTCACCAGTCTGACCTTTGCCTGGCTGTCTGCTCCCGATCTGGCACTTACCCAGCTTGCGGTAGAAGTGGTCACGGTTGTGCTGATTTTGCTGGGCCTGCGCTGGCTGCCTCAGCGTGTCAGTGATATGCCTGGCGGCCAAGACAATAGTGGCCGTGCGCTGCTGCGCCGTAGTCGCGACTTGATTATTGCCATCCTGGCTGGAGCCGGCATTGCCGCCCTGGCGTATGCCATGATGACCCGCCCTCACCCCAGCGGTATCTCGCCCTTCTTTATTGAGAAAGCACTGCCCTTGGGCGGGGGTGCCAACGTGGTCAACGTGATTCTGGTCGACTTCCGTGGCTTTGATACCTTCGGTGAGATCGTGGTGCTAGGCATTGTGGCCCTGACTGTGTTCGCTCTGCTGCGGCGTTTCCGTCCACCAATCGAAGCGATTGCTCAGCCCTTGGCACGCCGCCAGAATGTAGCCGATAGCCGCGAAGCTGTCTTTGTGGAGCCCGATCCCAAAGCGGAGCTACCAGAAGGCATTATGCAGATTCCAGCTGTCTTGCTGCGTTTGCTGTTGCCCATTTCCACTCTAATTGCCTTGTACTTCCTGCTGCGCGGCCACAATCTGCCCGGAGGCGGTTTTGTGGGCGGCCTGATTATGGCCACCGGCATTATCTTGCAATACATGGTCAGTGGTGTGGTGTGGATGGAGTCGCGTCCTTTGATTCAGCCACAGACCTGGATTGGTTTAGGCCTGCTGACCGCTGGCGTTGCTGCCATGCTGGTCTGGGCCTTTAACAAGCCCTTCCTGGCGGCCCAGAACTGGGATCTGCACCTGCCTTTGATTGGCGATGTGCATACCTCTAGCGCACTGATCTTCGACATCGGGGTCTTTATGCTGGTCATTGGTTCCACCATTTTGATTCTGGTCGCCCTGGCTCACCAATCCCTACGTTTTTATCGCAAACTGCCTTCCTTGCGTTCCGCCTCGGACGCCGTTTCCGGGATGGAGAACAAATAATGGAACTCGTGCTCTCTATTGCCATCGGTGTATTAGCAGGCTCAGGCGTCTGGCTCTTGCTACGCCCTCGTACCTTTCAATTCATTATGGGACTGGCTCTGGTCTCGTATGCCGTCAACTTGTTTATCTTCAGTATGGGTAGGCTCAAAATCAGTGCAGCACCGGTGATCAATTCCAACGATCTGGGGGCCAGCTATGCGGACCCCCTGCCCCAGGCTTTGGTGCTGACCGCCATTGTGATTGGCTTTGCCACCACCGCCCTGTTTCTGGTTGTCATTCTGGCCAATCGCGGCTTGAGCGGCACTGACCACGTTGATGGCCGTGAGGAAGACGATCTGTGAGTCTACTCAATCAACACTTGCCCGTATTGCCCGTTGCCATTCCCATGATCGCAGCGGCTTTGATGGTGATGCTGCGCGACAAACGTCGTCACTACAAACTCCTGGTGGCTTTCAGCTCCCTGCTGGCCCAGCTGTTTTGTGCTGTCTACCTGCTTTTGCTGGCCGATGGCACGCTGGCCCCGATCTGGCCACAAGCCGTAGGCGTCTATTTGCTGGGTGACTGGCCAGCTCCCTTTGGGATTGTGCTGGTGGTCGATCGCTTGGCCGCCTTCTTGCTGGTTCTGACCAACGTCCTGGCATTTTGCTGCTGGTTCTATTCGCTGGCCCGCTGGGATCGCGTCGGGGTGCATTTCCACTCCTTGTTCCAGCTCTTGCTCATGGGTTTGAACGGTGCCTTCCTGACGGGCGACCTATTCAACCTGTTTGTATTCTTCGAAGTCCTGCTGGCGGCCTCCTATGGGCTGATGCTGCACGGTTCGGGCGCAGCCCGGGTCAGCGCTAGTCTGCACTATATTGCCGTCAACCTGATTTCCTCATTCTTGCTGCTGATTGCCATTGCTATGGTCTATGGCGTGACTGGCACCTTGAACATGGCGGATCTGGCTTTGCGAGCAGGCTCTATGCCGGACTCGGACCGTCTGGTCTTTGAATCGGCAATGGCTATCTTGGGAATTGCCTTCTTGATCAAGGCTGCCGCCTGGCCCTTGAACCTGTGGCTGCCCAATGCGTATGGCAATGCCAGCGCCCCGGTTGCGGCCATGTTTGCCATCATGACCAAAGTGGGGATCTACGCCCTGCTGCGCATCGGCTCTTTGCTGTTGCCCACCGGTGCTCCCGCTGCTTTTGGGGTTGCCTGGATGTTCCCAGCCGGTATTGCCACTCTGGCCTTCGGTGCTATCGGGGTGATGGCTGCACAGCAACCAGAAAGACTGGCCAGCTACTGCATTATTGTGTCCTCGGGCACCTTGCTGGCGGCGTTGGGCATGCCCGGCGTCATCCTGACCGGCCCCGCGCTCTACTACATGCTCAGCAGTGTGTTGGCGCTGGGGGCATTCTTCCTTCTGCTGGAGTTGGTCAGCCGTACCAAGCCCTTTGGTGCCGACCTTCTTGCCGTAAGTCAGGAAGTTTTCGACCTGGATGACCCGGAATCTGATGACCACAGCGACGATGTGGTCGGGGTCGCCATTCCGGGCGTAATGGTCTTCCTGGGCATGTCTTTTATTGCTTGTGCCTTGCTGATCGTGGGCCTGCCGCCCCTGTCTGGCTTTGTCGCCAAGCTGTCCTTGTTGACCGCGGCATTGAAAGCCTCGGGCCAATCTCCCGAGCCATTGAACGCCTGGATTCTGACCGCCGCCGTGCTGATCTCTGGGGTAGCCGGGTTGATCGCCATGGTCCGGGTTGGGATTCGTCTGTTCTGGAGCAATAGCTCGCTGACTATTCCGCGCTTAAAGCTGATCGAAGCGGCCCCCATTGCCAGCATCATCGTCGCTTGCGGGATCTTGAGCTGGTACGCAGGCCCCATTACCACTTATCTGGAGCAAACAGCGCACCAGCTGGATGAGCCCCGTATTTATATCGGTTCCGTCTTGCGGCAAAACCCCATGCGTTCTGTCCAAGCTGAAGGATTATGATGAGACGCTATACCAAACATCTCTTCCTGCCCTTGCTACTGCTGGCTCTGTGGCTGCTGCTAAACGACTCGGTCTCGCCGGGTTACTTGGTGCTGGGTTTGTTTCTGGCGGGCGCGCTGAGCTTGGCCGCTATTCCGTTTCGCCCTGTCAAAGCCAGTATCCGCCACCCTTTCCTTGCCTTGAAGCTGATTGCTCAGGTTGCCTGGGATATCGTGCTCTCCAATATCGCAGTGGGCCACCTGGTTTTGAAAGGCAGCAAAGCACCGCGCCCCGGTTTTCTGGCCATTCCGCTGCGCCTGACAGACCCGCACGGTTTGGCGGCGTTGGCCTGCATCATTACCTACACCCCTGGTACGGTCTGGTCCGGCTTTGATTACGAAACCCGCATCCTGACCCTGCATATTCTGGACCTGCAAGACGAACAACAGTGGTTAGACACCATTCAGAAGCGCTACGAGTCGCCGCTACTGGAGATTTTCCAATGATAGACATTGTTTATTGGGCCTGTCAGTTTGCCCTAGGCTGCTTTGTGCTCGGCATGGGCTGCGCCGTCATACGCCTGCTAAAAGGTCCCTCGGCAGCCGACCGTGTGCTGGCGCTGGACACCATGTACATCAACGGCATGCTGGCCTTGCTAGCTTTGGGTATCCGTTTTGACTCCACCCTGTACTTTGACATTGCCCTGCTCATTGCCCTGTTTGGCTTTGTAGGTTCGGCCGCTATGGCCAAATTCCTGCTGCGCGCGGAGGTTATCGAGCCATGAGTACGCCTCTATTGCCTTGGTGGCTGGCTGTGCCAGTCGCCCTTTTGCTTGTACTGAGCGGCATTGTTTCGCTGGTAGGCTCTGCCGGTTTACTGCGTTTCAAGCACTTTTATTCACGTATCCACGCACCCACCATGGGTAATACTTTGGGTACGTTTTTCATGGTTCTGGCCGTCGCGATCAGCGCCAGCCACCTGATGAGCCGGCCTATTTTGCATCCGCTCATCATTAGCGTGCTGCTGATCATCACCTCGCCAGTCACCGCTATTTTCTTGATGCGCGCCGCGATCAAACGCGAACACCGCCAACGTCTGGCCGAGTATGGCCCGGACGAACCTGGCTACCTGGACATGCCCCACAAGGCACCCGCTCCCAAGCAGCCTGCTGAATCCAGCATCAGCAAGGACTAAAAAGGCGGCAAGGGCTTTAGAAATTTTTTATTGCCCTCACTTACAAGAGCAACACTTATACTGACTAGTGTTCACTGCGTATCGAGGCTTGCCTCGTACGCAGTTGTTTTCGGGGCTTTGCGGCCTGCTCATGATGACTCATAACAGTGCTCGCCAAGCCGGTGATTCCCTTAGCAAGTCAAGGAGTGAGATAGATGAGTTTAACTACACGCCCAACACGAATTTTGAGTGCCGGCCTGCTTAGTCTAGGTTTACTGTCCTCTGCTGCCTGGGCTCAAACTGCTACCCATAACTACCAGCAAGATGTGCAGCACTGCGACCAATTCAGCGGCGAGCAGCGCAAGACCTGCCGACGTGAAGCAGGTGCAGCCCTGCAGGCAGAACGCCACAATAAGCTGGAGCAGCACAATTCCAATCTGGATGCGAACCGCCAGGCACGCTGCCATCGCCTACCTGTTGACCGTCAGCAAGACTGCTTGAAGTCCATGACCGGTCAAGATACGACCGTACGCGGTAGTGTGGAAGGCGGCGGTATTTTGCGCGAAACCACCACGGTGGTCCCCGTGCAGTAAATGTACCGACACTGGATAACTGCACGACTAGCAGTGACACAGGCTCAAATCTGACTTGTCCTAACTAGCAGACATCAAATTTGATCCTTAATGAAGAATGGGCCTTACGGCCCATTCTTCATTTCAGCTTATAGCTCGACCTGTATGCCCATCTCTACCACTCGATTGGGTGGAATCTTGAAAAAGCGTGTGCTTCGACTGGCATTTCTAGCCATGAAAGCAAACAAACGGCGGCGCCAGCCCAAATACCACGGCTGCCGCGACTGAATCATTACTGTCTGACGCGACAAGAAATAAGAAGTCTGCATAGGCTCCAGATTCAGCTCAGGGTGCTCCAAGGTAATCTGTTCCAATAATTGCGGCACGTTGGGCTCTTGTTTAAAGCCCCAGGATGCGATTGCCTGCCAACTGCCACGCCCCAAACGCTGCAAGGTATAACGCTCCCCGAAGGGAACATAGGGCACACCTTCGCTGGTCACTGTCAAAAACAGCACCTGTTCATGCAACACTTTATTGTGTTTAAGGTTATGCAATAAGGCAGGTGGCACCGAATCTGGAATGGTGCTCATGAACACCGCTGTGCCAGGCACACGAGTGGGCGAATACTCCTCCAGATTCAGCAAAAACTCTTTTAAAGGCTGTTTGTTTTCCAGCAAACGTTCGTGCAAAACAGCACGACCATGTCGCCACGTCAGCATCAATCCCAGCAGAACCGCTCCCACCAGCAGAGGCAGCCAGCCACCATCCAGCACCTTGAGAGCATTGGCCGAAAACAGCAACACATCCAGAATCAAGAAGATAGCCAGCAAAATCAGCCAAGCCCAACGCTTGATGCCACTGGCTTGGCGGGGCAACAGCACAATAGCCAGCAGGCTGGTCATCAGCATGGTGCCCGTTACCGCAAAGCCGTAGGCGTGGGCCAAACTATCCGAAGAGCCAAAACTGACCACCAAAATCATGACGGCTACACACAGCAACAGGTTGACTCGCGGCAGATAAATCTGCCCCTCTTCCTTGGCCGACGTGTGTTGAATCACCATGCGGGGCCAAAATCCCAGCTGCACCGCCTGCCGAGTCACCGAAAACGCCCCGGAGATCACTGATTGGGACGCAATCACAGTGGCTACGGTTGCCAGCATTACCATAGGCACCAAGGCCCAATTGGGAGCCAGAAAGAAAAAAGGATTCCGAATGGCGGCCGGATCAGAAATCAGCAAGGCCCCTTGGCCGAAATAACACAGCACCAGGCAAGGCATCACAATCAAAAACCAGGCCCGGCGAATCATGGGGCGACCAAAATGCCCCATATCGGCATACAAAGCCTCCGCTCCCGTCAGCGCCAACACCAGAGCGCCCAGAAGCAAAAAGGTTTGCCAGGGAGCCTCGGCGATAAAAGCAATTGCCCATCGTGGGTCCAAGGCCATCAGAACTTGCGGATGCTCGATCACGCGCCACAAGCCCAGGCTACCCAGAACTAGAAACCACAGCAGCATGATGGGACCAAACAACTTGCCCATGGTGCCGGTGCCGTGCGACTGAATCAGAAACAAAGCCACTAAAACCGCCAAGGCCAAAGGCACTACCCAGGGGTCCAGCACATGGGACACCATGCCTATGCCTTCCAGCGCTGACATCACCGAAATTGCGGGAGTAATGATGCTGTCCCCGTAAAACAGAGCCGCCCCGATCAGGCCCAGCACCACAATCACCTGCCTACGCGGGCCTTGCAGCCCACGAGCGGCCAGCTCCATCAAGGCCAAGGTGCCACCCTCCCCCTTATTGTCCAGGCGCAGCACGACCGTCTGCACCGGGCTGCCCGTAAGCGCTCAGAGCCACCTTCATGGTGTAGAGCGGACTGGTCCCTATATCGCCGTACACCACGCCTAAAGCGCCCATCAACAAGGCGGCCTGAGCCGCTTTTCTGGGGTTTTCTGTAGTTGTGTTCAAGGCTTTAATTTCCAATTAAAGAATCGTGCCGGGTCAGACGCGCACCAATGCGCGGACCGGGGAAAACAATGGTGACACGGGTACCAGGGAAATCAGGGCGACTCATCAAGCTCCACCAGGCCCCGTGCGCACGGGCAATTTCCTGCACAATCGCCAGCCCCAGGCCCGAACCGCCGGCCTGACTGCCAGGAGACCGATAAAAGGCCTCAAAGACCCGCTGCTGCTCGCTGGCCTCAATACCGGGACCGTGATCCTCCACCGATAAAGAAGGCGGGTTGCTGGCTACGCGCAGCACAATTCGGTCTGTCCCTTTTCCGTAACGCAGCGCGTTATCCATCAAATTCGAGAGCAACTCACGCAAGAGTACAGGGGCGGCATCAATCCACACTGGTTTTTCAGGCGCCAGCAAATGGATCTCGGCACCATGCTGGCGTGCCTGCAAAAACCAGTCTCCACCTTCTTCACGCGTCCATTCGCACAAGTCCAGGCGTACAAAACTGTCTTTGATATTGGTATCGGCATCCGTACGCGCCAATACCAGCAGTTGCTGCCCCAGGCGAATCATGCGGTCCGACACACTTTTAATGCGTTCGGCACGCTGTCGAATATCGTCGGGCAAAGGCCGCGCCAGCATCAGCTCGGACTCCAGCTGCAAGCCCGTCAAAGGCGTACGCAATTGGTGAGCGGCATGGCCAATAAACCGTTTTTGTGCCTGCAAGGTATCACGCTGACGTTCCAGCAATTCGTTAAAGTGCTCCACCAAAGGCACGATCTCGGCAGGCAAGGCACTGGCATCCAGACGCTCGAAGTCATCATCGGCTCGATTGCGGATCTGCTGGGACAAGTCATCAATAGAGGCAAGCTGGGAGCGAATGCCCGACAACAGCACCCAGGCGATCAGGCTGACGAGCAAAACCTGGCTCAAGGCCATCGTCCAGAAAATATCACGCAGCAGCCAATCTTCCAGGCTCATGCGGCGCGTCAGAATCCAGGTGACGCTCAAATCGAGCACCACCAAAATGGAAATAGGGGGAAATAGCCGGCCCATCAATTTGCGGGCCAAAGAGCCGGGAGCAAGAAAGCGCTCCAGCCAGGCTCTCAACACAGAGGCTTTGGCGGCTGAAGAAAGGTGCTGATCGGGCATGGTTGACCTAAAGTTTCAGGTAGCTGGCATGGCTACCGTTACGCTCCGGCCACGCTCTCCACATCGAGCAAATAGCCAAAGCCGCGCACAGTCTGTATGACGGCCCCGGTGCCTTCCAGGCGTTTGCGCAAACGATAAACGTAGACTTCGACCGCATTGTCGCTGAAATCGGCATCCCAGGCGGACAAGGAGTTAATAATTTGCTGCTTGGTGACCACTCGCCCTGCCCGCATCATCAACATTTCCAGCACAGACAGTTCGCGTACTGACAAGGTGACACGTTGACCTGCGCAGCGCAGCTCACGGCCTATGGTGTCAAAACTGAGCGGCCCTACATCAATGACCGGTTGCACCTGACCACTGCGACGGCGACCAAACACCCGTACACGAGCAGCCAGCTCAGACAGATCAAAAGGTTTGATGAGATAGTCATCTGCACCGGCGTCCAGCCCGCCCACACGATCATCCACGCCGTCACGGGCGGTCAGAATGAGAACGGGAATGGCATTGCCTTTCTGCCGCAACTGACGCAGCACGTCCAGGCCACTGATGCCAGGAAGGTTCAGGTCTAAAAGCAGAAGGTCGTAGACCTGGGCGCCCAGCTCCTTCAAGGCACTTTCGCCTTCCTGGAGCCAATCAACGGCATAGCCCTGATCACTCAGAAATTCTTGCAGTGCGGCGCCCAGTATGGCGTCGTCTTCGATAACTAGTACACGCATCTGGACGATTTTATTACGAAACTGGCCCCTCGCGTTGCAGTCACAATGCGAGGGGCCAGAAAAAACAACACGGGGGCGAGTATTACTGAGCCGGCTGGGCTGCGGCAGGCTTTTCAGCAGCCGCTGTCCCTTCCTTGGTCTCGCCTGCTTCACCGGCTGCCTTGGTCGTAGGACCCGGGCGAGTGATAAAACCCAAACGAGTCATCCCGGACGCTTTGGAGCGGCTCATGACTTGGGCCAGCACTTCATAGCGAGTATCGGTATCAGCACGAATGCGCAACTCGGGCTGAGGCTGATCTTTGGAATACGGGGCCAACGTGGCTGTCAGGTCTTCCAGATCAACCGGCTGCTCGTTCACGAAGATCTGCCCTTCTGCATCAATGGCCAGATCAATGGTCTTGGGATCTTGCTGAACCGGTTCCGAAGACGCCTGAGGCAACTGAATCTTGATGGAGTGAGACAGCAGCGGAGCTGTGATCAGAAAAATCACCAGGAGCACCAGCATGACGTCGATCAGCGGCACCATATTGATTTCGGACAAGGCCGAGCCCGAATTGCGATTATCAAAGCTGCCAAAGGCCATGATTAGTGCTCCCGCTTGGTAGCCGCTGCAGAACTGGATGCCGTGCCGCCACCCGAGGTGGGAACGCGACGCAGAACAGGCTGGTTATCTTGCACTGGCTGACCGGTGGTCAGGAAGGTGAACAGATCGTGCGCAAACGCGTCCAGCTGGGACAAGTAAACACGGTTGGTACGCACAAAGGCGTTGTAGGCCAACACAGCAGGAATCGCCACGGCCAGACCCAGGCCGGTCATCACCAGCGCTTCGCCCACGGGGCCAGCAATCTTGTTCAGGGTGACGCCATCGGACAGTCCGATATTGATCAGCGCGTGATAAACACCCCACACCGTACCGAACAGACCAACAAAAGGAGCCGTCGAACCGACCGAGGCCAACAAGGTCAGGCCGTTTTCCAGTTTGGCGGTTTCTTCGTCCATGACTTTACGCATGATGCGCGACACAAAGGCATCGGTAGAGCCTTTCTCTTCCAGACGCATGGCACCGTATTTCACGTGGTGCTTTTGCGCATGGATAGCGTGACTGGCCAGGTGGCTGAACGGATCGCGCGCACCGTGGGTAGAAATTTCGTTCTCAACCTGCTCCAGGGAGCTGGCAGACCAGAAATCGCGCATAAATGCCTGCGAGCGACGCTTCAGGCGGAAAGACAGCACACCTTTGACGATGATCAGATACCAGCTGGCAACGGACATCAGCGCCAGGATCACGAACAGCGTTTTACCGACCACATCACTTTGCTGGATGAAATGCAGCACGCCGGTTGCCTCTTCAGCGGCAACCACACTGGCGGCAGCCTGATCGGCGACAGGCCCTGCAACCTGGGCCAGGCTTACCCATACGCTTTGAAATAGTTCCTGCATCATTGATATATCCTAGTAAACAAAGTCGAAAGGAATATCGGCCATGGCACGATAGGCCACACCATT
>SMEN01000058.1_pt1 | contig 39091 bp, 30 predicted proteins | sample 2456271 | NCBI WGS metagenome assembly SMEN01 (sample SAMN10132593, study PRJNA489261) | soil metagenome | isolation source: day1 control-loamy sand soil ammended with raw manure from dairy cow... | place: USA | collected 2015-04-01 | reverse complement strand
AAATTGTACACCAGAACAAGATGCGACTAACCGTAGATCCGAGTTTATTATCACTCAGAAATAGCATAGATTTATATTTAATTTGGAGAAAGCTCAACAGAATTTTTTTGTTGAGCTTTTTTTTGTATATTAACAAATAAAGTTTAATTTGTGGCACGATACTTGAATCATGACTATCAACAATAATAGATAAAACAATATAAAGATATGAAAGCGTATAAATTAATTCTGATGTTTTTTGCTTTGATGCTCGTGAACGTAGTATCTGCGCAAAAAAATACAAATGGAAATGTTGTTGCGAAAAGCCGTGATATTTCTGATAATTTAGATTTGCAAGCTGTAGCATCTATTTTTGGTGACTCAAAGGATTTAGAAGATTTTGAAAAAAAGTTGAATGATCCTTCGATGCAAATATCAAATTTAGACCTTAATCAAGATGGATATGTTGATTATTTAAGAGTTCTTGAAGTTGCTGAAGGAGATGCTCGTGTGATTGTAATTCAGGCTGTTTTAGGTCAAGATCAGTTTCAGGATGTTGCAACGATTGAATTGGAAAGACAACGTGCAACAGCATCTTCATCTTCACCAAATGTAAATATTCAAATTGTAGGGAATCCTTATATATATGGGCCAAATTATATTTATGAACCATATTACTATAGAACTCCAGTGTTTTTTGATTTCTTTTGGATGCCTACTTATAGACCATATTATTCTCCTTGGTATTGGGGTTATTATCCAACTTATTATTCTTATTGGGCTCCAGTTCCTTACTTTAGATATAATAGAAACTGTTATAATTATATAAATCAAAACAATAGATACGTTTATACAGATACTAGACGTGTTTCTAGAGCAGATAGAATGTATTCAAATGTTAGAGGAAATTCTTTGGAACGTCAAAATCCAGGTAGATCATTTGAGGGTAGAAATAATAGTGTAACTAATCGTTATGCATTTGATAAAGAAAGAACAGCAACTAGAACAGCAACTTTTAGTGGTGATAGAGGTGGAGTTTCTTCAGGTAGATCAAATATCTCTACAGACAGAACATCATCAACTGTTGGTAGAACTGGAGTTTCAGAAACATCAAGAACTGCAACTAATGTTGATAGAGCTACTGTAAATGGTACTTCTTCATCTGTTCGTTCAACTGGAACTAGAGTACGTAGTGATTTTAATGCAACAAGAACAAATGTGAATTCTGGTCAAACAAGAGTTAGTATTCCAACAACGTCAACAACTAGATCAAGTTCAAATGTAGGTTCTAGTACAAATTTTAATCAATCTAATACTAGAATAGAAAGATCAACAAGATCGAATTCGAATAATAATTTTAATTCAAGTTCAAATACTAGAAGTTCAAATTCAGGTTCTTTTAACAGAAGTTCAAACTCAGGGTCTTTTAATAGATCTTCAGCCCCTGCACCTTCTAGAAGTACGAGTGCTCCGTCATCTTCTCGTAGTGGGGGAGGTTCTTCGGGAAGAAGTATTGGAAGATAAATAAAAAAAAACAGGCAATTGCCTGTTTTTTTTTATCCGTATATTTCGTTTAAAACTTTTGCTAATCTCAAACCTCCTTTTAATAGTTGATTTTCTACATTTTCTTTGTTTAAATAATGGTATTTATAACCTAATTTGTCGTTAAGTTGAACTTCATTATAAATGTTATTCGATAATTGATAAGTTTCAAAAACCCAATCGATATATTCTTTTTCGATTAATTTTTTATTTTCTTCTTTTGATTTTATATCTAAAACATCGCAATACTCAGTATAACTATATTTTTCAAAATCAACCAAACTAGAATCCCAAACAGAATGGATATTTGTGCGTTTTCCGAACCATTCTACAGTGATTTTGTTACCACCTAGATCTTCTGCTCTTCCAACATGCATTGGTTGATGAGAGTCGCCTATAATGTGAATTAAAAACGATAGTTTTTGTTGCTTTTCAAGATCTGTTAGTTTTTTGTCATTTTTTAATTCGTCGATTAAAATCAAACCTCTTTTATACATATTGTCTTCAGATGTTTCATTCATGGTTTTTAAATACGAATCGTAATTTAAATTACCAGGAATATTGACATAATGCCAAGAAGAAGCATAGTCAAAATCTGGGTTAGATTTTATGAAATCTGGCCAATTAGCCCAATAAGCTAGTTTTTGTTTACCATAGATTTTTTCAATGTTTTCTTTTGCTTTGTCTGTAAGGTTACGTTCTGCAATTTCTGCAATGATTCTGTGACCATTCGTTCCCCAAGCAAAGCTTAATTGTGTAATCAATAAAAAGATACCAATTACAATCTGATTTTTATAAGTTTTCATTACGATTAAAATTTTGTCAAAATTAATGACTTACTATCTTATAATTTTGAAATTTAGTCACTTTAGGTTTTTTATGTAAATAAAAATCGGAATTTCGTTAATGAAATTCCGATTTTGTTTTTTTATATAAAAAGTGCTTTTAATTCTGTAGCTTCAGACGGTGCTAGCTTTCCTGCTAATACCAAGCTTAATTGTTTTCTACGAAGTGCTGCGTCAAAACGCGATTTTTCTAACTCTGTTTCAGGTATTATTACAGGAACTTCTACAGGTCTTCCAGTTTCGTCGACAGCTACAAACGTATAAATTGCTTCGTTGGCTTTTATTTTTTCTCCAGATTCGCGGTCTTCAATCCAAACATCAATGAAAATTTCTAACGAAGTTCTGAATGTTCTTGAAACTTTAGCTTCAATAGTTACTACACTTCCTAAAGGTATTGATTTGTTAAATGCAACGTTATTTACAGATGCTGTAACGCAAATTCTTCTTGAATGTCTTCTGGCGGCAATACTTGCGGCTCTATCCATACGTGCTAAAAGTTCGCCGCCAAATAAGTTATTTAAAGGATTAGTTTCTCCGGGTAATACCATGTCTGTTAAAATGGTTATTGAATCGGAAGGAGTTTTTGCTTGCATTTTTGTTGTTATTTATGCAAATATATGAATCTATTTCATAAAAAAAAGAGCTGATTAAAGCTCTTTATTATTTATTCTTCAATGAAGACCCAAGCGTCTTTATTCACGTTGTTGTGAATTTGTTTTAATTCTGCTTGTGCTTCTTCTTTTGTTTTGTAACTGTTGTAAATCACAGGTCTCATCCCATGTTTTGATTTTACTAGATATTTTGAATTTTTGTAACCTTTTTCTTTTAATTGATCTACTAAAATTTGAGCTTTTGCTTCTGTTCTAAATGATCCTGCAACAATATGATAACGAAGCTCTTCTTTTGCGTTAACAATTTTCTCATCAACAATTTTAGATACATCATTGATGGTTTTAGGAGTTTCTATGAAGAAAGTTGCTTGTTGAATTTTATTTTGAACTTCTTGTTGAACCTGCTTTTCAATCTTAGATTTTTGAGTGTTGATTTCTAGGTTGTTTTGATAGTTCATAATCGAACTAAATAAACCAAGTCCTACCACCAAAATCGCAGCGTATTTTAAGTAATTCGTACCTTTTTTAGCTCTTTGAATTGGAATAACTACAGGTTGAGATTTTTCTGATTTCGAACGTTCGATATTTGCAACCAAAATTGAGCTTAAACCAAAAGAAGAAGTTAGGTAATTCGTTGAACCTATTGGTTCGAAAATTAGTTTACGTTCTTCATTAAGTTGAATTTCTCCAATGTTTTTAAGATATAGAGTTTTGTTCTGATCTAAAACTTCAAACCATTTAGAAATTCCATCTTTTATTGAAGTTAATGCTTCGTTATAAGATAGGTTTTCTTCTAAGGCAATATGATTACCTAATAATCCATCATTATTCTTTAATTGAGAATTAAAAGAAATCATTTTCTTTGGAGGTGAAAAAGTTCCAGTAAGTTCATTAAAGCGAGCTGAAGAAGTTTCAGTTAAAAAAGCGCCGAAACCAGGAACGATAACGCACTGATAACGATACAATAAAGCCGATATGTGTTTTTCTATCATCATACTACAAAAATATAGAAACAATATGGGAAACAAAAAATTATTCACAAATGTTATCAACAATTTTTAATTAATTCCACACCGTTGTTAATAAGTGGTTTAATATGGAATAAACTTACGTATTTTTTTTATATATTTAAAATATAATACTGATTTTTAATTGTTTGTATATGGATTTTTTTTCGGATGATGTTTTATTTTACTATTTAGCTCTCTCAAAAGTTGATGGTGTTGGACCGGTATTTGCTCGCAAAATCGCTTTGAAGTATCCGAATTTAAAGGAATTGTTCGAAAATAAACCGATTGATTCTTTCGCTTGCGAAGGTGTTCCAAATGGAGTTTTTGAAAAAATTAAAATGTTCAAAAAAAATAAAATTATTGAAAATGAAATCCGTTTTATTAGAGATAATAAAATTGATGTTCTTTCTGTTTTGGATGATAATTATCCAATGAACTTAAAGCAATGTTATGATGCACCTTTTATACTGTTTTCAAAAGGAAATATTGATTTTGAAAACGATCGAATCATCAGTATTGTAGGTACGAGAAATATAACATCTTATGGTTCTGGTTTTGTAAAAGAATTGATTCAAGATTTAAAAAAATACAATCCTTTAATTGTGAGTGGTTATGCTTATGGTGCTGATATTTGTGCGCATTTAGCTGCTCTGGAGAATGATTTACAAACCGTTGCTGTTCTTGGTCAGAGTTTAGAAACCACATATCCTAAAGTTCATAAAAAATATAATAATCTTGTTATGGAAAATGGGGGTTTTTTAACCGAATTTTCAATAAGTGATAAAGCTAGTAAAGAAAATTTCATTAAGAGAAATCGGATTGTTGCTGGTTTATCAAAAGCAACTATTGTAATTGAAAGTGCTTTGAAAGGAGGTTCGTTATCAACTGCAAAATTTGCTAACGATTATAATCGAGATGTTTTTGCTTTGCCAGGGCGGATTTCGGATTCGTTTAGTTTAGGGTGTAATCATTTAATTAAAACCAATCAAGCTAATTTGTTAACTTCAGTTGAGGATTTGGTGTATTATCTAAATTGGGATAAGAAAACTCAGGAAGTGCCAAAAGAAAAGGCGTTTGAAATCCCAAGTGATTTATCTTCAGAAGAGTTAAAAGTTGTAGTTTTTCTTAAAGAAAAAGGTTCTCAAATTCTTGATGTTATTGCCTTGGAAACAGAAATTCCTGTTTATAAATTAAGTGTAATTCTATTGAATTTGGAATTGCGAAATTTGGTTGTTCCGTTACCTGGGAAATTATTTGATCTAAAAAAATAAAGTCGAACTATTTAGCTCGACCTTATTATTAATATCCCATTTTTACTCTAACTTTTCCTAAAGTTTTGTTTGCAACAATTGCTGCTTTGTCTGCACCAATTTTTAATAACCGTTCAACTTCTTCTGTGTTGTTGATATAGAAATTATATTTTTCACGAATGTCTTTGAAATAATCACAAATCAATTCGAATAATGCTTGTTTAGCGTGACCATATCCATAATTTCCGCCTAAATAATTAGCTTGCATAATTTCTAATTGTTCAGGAGTTGCAATTAATTTATATAAAGTAAATACATTACAGGTTTCTGGATTTTTAGGTTCCTCAAGTGGAGTTGCGTCTGTAACAATTCCCATAATTTGTTTTCTTAAAGCTTTGTCATCTAGGAAAATATTGATAAAATTGTTTGCAGATTTACTCATTTTAGCTCCATCTGTTCCTGGAATAATCATTACATTTTCTTCGATTTTAGCATCTGGTAAAACAAACGTTTCTCCCATTTGATGATTGAAACGTGAAGCTACATCTCTAGTGATTTCTAAATGTTGTAATTGGTCTTTTCCAACCGGAACAATTTCTGCATCATACAATAAAATATCTGCAGCCATCAACATCGGGTAAGTAAATAATCCTGCGTTAACATCTGCTAAACGGTCTGCTTTATCTTTGAATGAATGTGCTAAAGTTAAACGTTGAAACGGAAAAAAACAGCTCAAGTACCAAGAAAGTTCTGTTGTTTGTGGTACATCAGATTGTTTGTAGAAGGTAACGTGATTAATATCTAACCCACAAGCAAGCCAAGCTGCTGCAACACTTAATGTATTTTCTTTTAATGTTTTCGCATCTTTAATTTGTGTAGCCGAATGTAAATCGGCAATGAAAAGAAACGAGTCATTTTCGGGTAAATTTGCCATTTTTACCGCTGGTAAAATAGCTCCCAAAAGATTTCCTAAGTGTGGCGTTCCAGTACTTTGAACTCCAGTTAAAATTTTTGCCATTTTTAATATTTCATTTAATAATACAAATTTACTTTTTTTATTACAGTTCGAGCTTTTCGAATGAATATTTATTTTTTAATTCTTATTTTAGTCGAAACAAAATCAACCCAATCTATGAAAATTGTCAAATGCCTTTTCTGGTTTTTCTGGAAATTATGGTTTTATTTACTGGTTTTAATTGTAATACTTTTATTTTCGCCCTTATTAATTGTTTCATTATCGAATAATCGTTGGTATAAATTCTTTTTTGTTTTAGCTCGAGCTTGGGCAATTATTATTTTTTATGGAATCGGATTTCGTAAAGTTGTGAAAAGTGTTCAAACATTTGATAAAAATGAAAGTTATATGTTAGTTGCGAATCACACATCAATGATGGATATTATGTTGATGTTGATTATGGTTAAGAAAAATCCGTTTGTTTTTGTAGGAAAAAAAGAGTTGGCTAAAATGCCAATTTTCGGATATTTTTATAAAAAAGCTTGTATTTTAGTAGACCGTTCAAGTGTGAAAAGTCGTCACGAAACGATTCTTCGAGCACAAGAAAAATTAAATCAAGGATTGAGTGTTTGTATTTTTCCTGAAGGCGGAGTTCCTGATGATGAATCGATTGTTTTGGATTCGTTTAAGGATGGAGCATTTCGATTGGCAATCGAATTTCAGATTCCGATTGTTCCGATCACTTTTGTTGGTTTGAAAAAACATTTTCCTTTTAGATTCTTCGCAGGAAAACCTGGATTGATTCCGGTTTACGTTCATAAATTTATAACAACGAAAGGGTTAACGCAAGATGATAAACCGGCTTTGAAAGAAAAAGTAAGAAATATTGTTTTAGAACCTTTGTTGAAATAAAAAAAGCGAACTACTGTTCGCTTTTATCTTTTGTATCTGATGTATTTTTAGAAGCAGTATTTGAATTTTCTTCTTTAGTTGCATTCTTAAATTCCTTAATTCCTGAGCCAATTCCCTTCATTAGTTCTGGAATTTTTTTACCACCGAATAATAATAAAATTGCTGCGATGATTAATATAATTTCTGTTGGACTAAGACCTCCCATTTTTTTTTATTTTTTGGTTTCAGAATCAGTGTTTGAAGAATTCTCTTGTTTAGCGTTTTCTTCTTTTGTTGCATCTTTAAATTCTTTGATTCCAGAACCTAAACCTTTCATTAATTCAGGGATTTTCTTTCCACCAAATAATAATAAAACTACAGCCAGAATCAAGGCAATTTGCCATGGACTAACCATCCCTAAATATGTTACTAATGCATTCATAGTAAAAAGATTTAAAATATTTCTTGACAAAGATAAAACAATTTGTTTTGAAATGTTTATAAGCGGATTATAAATTTAACATAAGCTTACGATTCTGTTTTTATTTATTTGTAATTTTAGAAAATTAATTTATCTATTAATTAATTGTTTGGTTTATTATAAAGTGTTAAATGTTTTTTTGGTTTTGTAACTTTTGAACTTTTGATGCGTATAATAAAAACCAATTTGTTTTTTTGGTAATAAAAAATAAAACTTCAATATGTCTATTAAATCGTTTTTTGCTAAAATTTACGCTAAAACTGTAGTTTCAAAAAATAAAAAATGGGTCGATAATCCGATTGAAACCCAAGAGAAAATATTTAAAGAATTAATCTCTAATGCTAAAAATACAGCTTTTGGTAAAGACCATAATTTTGATAAGATTCAAAATCATACCGATTTTGTAAAAAATGTCCCTATCAATGATTATGAAGGTTTGCGTAAATATGTTGATAGAGTTGTTCAAGGAGAAGAGAACGTTTTATGGCCAGGAAAACCAATCTATTTTGCAAAAACTTCGGGTACAACTTCAGGAGCAAAATACATTCCGATTACTAAAGAATCGATGCCTTCTCATATTGAAGGCGCAAAAAATGCCATTCTTTATTATATTAATGAAACCGGAAATGCAGATTTTGTTGATGGTAAAATGATTTTCTTACAAGGAAGTCCAATTCTTGAAGAGAAAAACGGAATTAAACTTGGTAGATTATCTGGAATTGCAGCACATTATGTTCCTTCATATTTACAAAAAAACCGTTTACCAACTTGGGAAACCAATTGTATCGAAGATTGGGAAACTAAAGTTGATGCGGTTGTTGAAGAAACGTACAATCAAAATATGACTGTGATTTCTGGAATTCCATCTTGGGTTCAAATGTATTTTGAGAAGTTGATTGAGAAATCAAACAAACCGGTTGGAGATTTGTTCAAAAACTTCAATTTGTTTATTTATGGAGGTGTGAATTATGAACCTTATCGTCAGAAATTTGAACAAATGATTGGAAGACGTGTCGATTCTATTGAGTTGTTTCCTGCTTCTGAAGGATTCTTTGCATATCAAGATTCTCAAAAGGAAAAAGGAATGTTGTTACTTTTAAATTCTGGAATTTTCTATGAATTCATAAAAGCGGATGAATTCTTTACTGAAAATCCAAAACGTTATACGATTGGTGAAGTTGAATTGAACATCAATTATGTTTTGATTCTTTCTACAAATGCTGGACTTTGGGGATACAATATTGGCGACACAATTGCGTTTACTTCTTTGAAACCGTACCGAATTATGGTTACTGGACGTATTAAACATTACATTTCTGCTTTTGGTGAACACGTAATTGGTAAAGAAGTTGAAACTGCGATGCAGGAAGCTTTAGCAACAAGTGATGCAATTGTAAATGAATTTACGGTTGCACCTCAAATCAATCCAATTGATGGTTTGCCATATCACGAATGGTTTGTTGAATTTGAAAAATTACCTTCAGATTTGGATTCATTTGCTCTGAAGATTGATAATTCAATGCGAAATCAAAATGTGTATTACGATGATTTGATTGTTGGAAATGTATTAAGAACTTTAAAAATCACTCAAGTACCTGTGAATGGTTTTCAGAATTATATGAAATCGATTGGTAAATTAGGTGGTCAAAATAAATTACCTCGTTTATCTAACGATAGAAAAATTGCCGATTGTTTATAGAATATTTATATGATAAAAAGATTTATTATTTTTTTGCTATTTCTTCCAAATCTGATTTTTAGTCAGATTAATGGAGTTGTAGTTGATGAAAATAATAAGCCACTTGAATTTGTAAATATTTGGAATAAAGATTTATCTGCTGGAGCAACAACCAATCAGGAAGGAAAATTTTTCGTTGAGAAAGCTACTGATAAAGATACACTTGTAATCAGTTTAGCTGGTTTTGAAACTAGAAAATTACAAGTAAACGACGACCAAATCATAAAATTAAAATCGATAAAAAAGCAAATTATCGACTCTTCTGTTTTACCAGAAAAAAAACGTTCACATACCATTGGAAAGGCAATCAGACAGAATTTGTTTTTTTCGCCTGCCAATCTTCCTTGGATTTATGTGAAATATTTTAAAAATGAGAATCCTGATAAAAGCATTCGTTTTATTAATAAAGTTGAAGTTTTTGTTCGGAGTAATGTTGCTAATGCAACTTTTAAATTAAGAGTTTTTAAATCGAATAGCGATGGAACTCCGGGAGAAGATTTACTAATTAAACCGATTATTGTTAACGCTGTTCGAGATAATCGAAAAAATACGATTAATCTTTTAGATTATAAAATTCAAATTCCTGAAGAAGGTGTTTTTGTTGGAATAGAATGGTTATTAACCGAAAATAATCGAATAAAACTAACTGCATTCTATAAAGGCGATGAAGCTATTGCCGATTACAGATATGCTCCAGATTTAGTATGTAATAAGGTTGAAGAAAGTAACGCTTATCGCTATATGGCTGGAGAATGGAAAAGAAATGACACTTTTATAAAAAAAACAGAATTAGATGAAGTGAAGCCAATTATTGAGCCAGCAATAAATTTAATTCTTACTAATTAATATTAAACGAAAAGAGAATGAAAGAGATTAAAAACACTACAAGAACCAGAGCACAAGAATCTTCAGCAGCTGTTGAAAGAATGTACATTACAATGCGCCATTTATTTAATCGCGGATTTTATAAACCGATGGGTGTTTCTGGAGAAACTTTAAGAGAAGCTTTATTATTATTGCGTCCAGAAATTTACGGTTCAATCGCAGAAGAAAAGGTTGAACTAAATGGACTTTTATATGTTATTGAACGATTACCAATCGGTATTGAAGAATGTCGTTTTATCAATTTAACTTCAGATGAAGGATATTCGCAATCGCATTTTTCGGCAATTGTTCCTCCAAAAAGAAGAAGAAATTGTTACCGAATTGACGATGAGCAAATGAATATTGAAATCACTCGTGGTCGTTCAGATATTTATGATGTTTTAACGCATTTGACTTTTATTTTTATCGAATCTCATAAAATCAAAGACCGTGTTTTAGGTGATGAAGAAGAAATTATTTCTCGTGATTGGATTAAGATTGAACAAGCTGTTCAGAAAAACGAACCTTTAACTTTGGAAGAAAGAGAGTTAGCAATTTCACACGCTTCAAATGTCTTAGGAAGAAGTTTTGCAGAAATAAATTCAATATATTCACAATTTGCAACGGCAGAAAATCCTGACCGTTTTATTCACGTGATTTATTGGTTAGGAAAATTAGCCATTCAAGAAACGGTGAAAAACGAAAAACGTACCATTACGTTTAGTCCCATTTTACGCGAACGTTTAGGACATCACATTTACGGAGAAATCTGGGCAGATAATATCAAAAACGAATTAGAACGTTTGGATTTACTAGAACGTCCATTGCATATTATCAGTGCAAATATGCACAGTGTGATGAATTCAATTTTTGCAACAAACGTTTTAAAAACAAAACTAAAAGCAAAAGAAGATATTCAAGTTTATGAAGAATTAAGTAAATCTGGAAACGGAAATTTACGTGCTTTAGTTTCTGAACGTGCTGCAAAAGAAGGAATGTTGTTTTTACCTGATACTTCTGGGACAAATATTGATGTGCAAATTTTTGATACAGCTAAAATCGATTTTAAAAACACCTTGTTTTCAAATGCAAAATTACCACAAAATGATGCAGAAAAGCCTGTAATTATTGTAATGGATTATGCTTTTGGAGAACAAGCTTATGAAACTATTGACGAATTGTTAAAACCATTCAAAAAAGATATATATTTGAACTTTGAATCGGTTTCGATAATGGGTAAAGCTGGAATTTTAACAGGAGGAAAAGGAGATATTATGATTCCGTTTGCTCACGTTAACGAGGGAACAGGAGATAATTATGCGTTCGAAAATGAATTAACCGCAGAAATGTTTGAAGGAAATGGAATTCCTGTTTTCTCTGGAACAATGATTTCTGTTTTAGGAACTTCTTTGCAAAACAAGGATTTATTACAGTTCTTCCACGATTCAACTTGGAAAGCAATTGGTCTTGAAATGGAAGGCTCGCATTATCAAAAAGCAATTCAATCGGCATCAAAAATCAGAAAAAGTATCAATCCAGATGTAAAAGTTCGTTACGCGTATTATGCTTCTGATAATCCGTTAGAAACCGGAAGTACATTAGCATCAGGAGGATTAGGTTCAACTGGAGTAAAACCAACTTATTTGATTACAATTAAAATTTTAGAACAGATTTTTAATATTTAATAAAATATGAACAACACACCACCAAAAGAAAACACAAACAATCAAGAAATTGATTTGGTATTTTTATTTAGAAAAATTAAAGGTTTTTTCCAATCAATACGTTTTGGAATATTTAAATTCATTCAATTTTGTTTAAATAAGATAGTTTATATCCTTGCGATAATCACCGTTGGTGGTGTTTTGGGATATTTTATGGATAAAAATTTACCGCAACAATATAAGCACGAAACTATTGTTGCTGTTAATTTTGACTCGGCTGAATACTTGTATAATTTTATTAGTAATAATAAATCAAAAGATTCAAAAATAACTAAAGTCACCATCGTTCCTGTAAATGATATTTTTCAACTAATTTCTGACAATGAAGATCATTTAAGAGCTGTAACTTTTTTAAGCGAATCTGGATTGAAAATTGCTGAATACGAAAAAGGTAGTAGTAATATCTTTTTTTATCGATATCATCTATTAACAATTTATACAAATGGTAAGGATGAAACAGGTAAAGTTGTAAGCGAATTTTTAGCGAAAATAAATAATACACCGTATTTTGTAAATAAACAGAAAATTGAATACAAAAACAATTTGGTTAAGATTGAAGAGTTTAAAAAATCAATACAAAATATAAATTCTGTTTTTGAAAGTATTACAAAAGATAAATCTTCTGCTTCTGTAGATATTACGACATACAACCAGATGAATGAATTGACAAAGACTAAGTCGTTGCTTTTGAAACAGTTGAATAAGTTAGAGACTGAGTTGGCTGAACAAAGTGTAGCTATTTTTCCAACTGTGATTCAAAATAACATTTCTGCAAATCTCTTTGGTTACATTGTTAAGATTCCATTCTTATTTTTATTTATATTCTTTATAGTTTCTTGGATGGTTTCATGGTTTAAAAATACTAAGAAAGCTTATCTGTCAAGAAACTAAACTTTTGATTTTATAAAATGATTAAAAGTTTTATTGAAAAAATAAATTCAAATTCTCTTCTTAAACATAGTTTAATTACTATTTTATTGAGAGGATTTGGAGTTTTAATTTTATTTGGATTTACTGTTTTCATTACAAATTTTTATTCACCATCGATTGTTGGTGAATACGAATCTGTACGCGTATTTTTACTTGTAATTGGAAGTATTGCACTATTAGGTACAGAACAATCTGTATTATATTATGCTGGGAAATATCAAGCAACAGGCGATGTAACTGGTTTAAAACAAGTGTACTTTAAAATGCTGCGAATACTTGTAATAACCGTATTTTTTTCTACTATTGTTTATCTGATTATTCCCAAAGAAATTCTACTTTCTTTTCTTAATAATGATTTTGTAGCTTATCAAAACATTAAAAAAAGTTTCTTTATTTTATTTTTTTTCATTTTAACCTTATTTAATACCGAAGTTTTACGTGCTTTAGATTATATTTATTGGGCAGAAATTTTTAGGAATATTTTAAAGTATCTTCCTGTTTTAGTTGGAGCTTTTTTATTGTTGTATGTAGGTGACCCAAATTGGTTAGTAGATTTTTATATTTATGGATTTATAATTTTGAGTTTACTTACTTCTTTTATGGTCTTTAAATCTTTTAAGGCTGTGAAAGTCGAAAGAAGCATTGTAACGTCAAAAGAAATCATTAAAGTTTCGTATCCAATGGCGATAAGCGCAACTTGTTTTTTTCTGATGTTAAGTATAGATGTTTTTTTATTAAAAAAATATTTTTCAAACGAACAAGTTGCTTATTACGCTACAGCCGTTAAGTTATTGACAGTACTTACAATGGTTATCGTTGCAATAAATACTAATGTTTCACCAAAATTAGCTGAGTTTTTTACCAATAAGGATTTTTTTAATTTAAACGAAGTTCTTAAAAAGAGTAGAAAAGTTATTGTTTGTGTTAATTCGTTTTTTGGAATAGTTTTAATTGTATTTGGGTTTCAAATTTTGAGTTTATTTGGCGAAAATTATACTAACGCCTATTATCCAATGGTAATTTTAGTATTAGGTCAAATGGCAACATCATTTTTTGGATCTAATGCAGCTTTGCTAAATATGGCTGATAAACAACATATCTATAAAAATATATTAGTTGCTGCAACAGTTTTAAATTTAATTTTAAATCTGTTTTTGATTCCTAAATATGGTATGATTGGAGCAGCAAGCAGTTTCGTAGCAAGTTTGTTTTTTTGGAATATAGTTGCCTTTTTTTATGTTAAATTCAAAATTTTGAAAACGATATAGCTTTTCAATTGAGTAATCTTTCGTATGATGAATAAATTACAATTTTATGTTTTAGTGATTTTCTCAGTTGTTCTCAGCTTAGTGTTGCCTTTTGTTTTGCCAGAACGTTTCTTTCTAGATGCGATTTTGATCGTCAAAGATCCGTGGGATGAAAAGGGTTGGCTTGGAAGCTATCCAATTTCAATGATGTTTTACCATTTAACCAAGTTAGGAAAACTTCCGTTTAGTATTGTTGCACTGATTCAATTACCGATTTTGTATTTTATTCTTCGACTTGTTGGTATTCCAGAACGATTTCAAATATTTACCATTAAAAATATTCTAATTTACCTTTGTTTTGTAATGATGGCTATTTTTATTGGCCAACCATCTAAAGAATTTTTTACTTTTATTTTTATCGGTATAATAGTATTGCTTTTTCAGCAAAAAGTGCTTTCATTAGGAATTTGTTTGTTGATTAGTTTTATAATGTTTTTTATATTCGGAGCTGTTTTCAGACCTTATTTTACTTTTGTTCCAATTATTTCTATTGGCATATTTTTAATCACAAGAATTCGTTTTAAAAATAGATGGATTTTAGGTATTGTAGCCGGAATCGCCGTGATTGTTCTTTTGTCGTTTTCTTACAGTTTGGTTAAAGGCGAGTTTTTCTCTGGAATGACCAGAGAAACTATCAATCTTGAACGAATGAATAAAGAAAATGCCGATACAATGCTTGTTTCTCCAATTGCTCCAACTAATATTTTCGGTGAAGCTTTCGCAACCGTTTACGGTTTTATATCTGTAAATTTTCCAATAAACGCATTAAAGTTTTTTTATAAACCTCAAGTTGTTGCTTTCGTGGTTTGGCAATTGTTATTAACTTGGATTATAGTTGTGCGATTCGGTTATTTACTAAAAGATTATACCGAACGAAAAAAAGAGTTTTGGTTAATGCTTTTCTTTTTAAGTTACTTAGTAATTCAGGCTATTTTTGAACCAGATTTAGGTTCTGCTGTTCGACACAAAATCGGTATATTACCATTGATATATTTCTTGTTCTATTATGATGAATTCAAAAGAAAATTACAATAAAATCATTTCATTTTTTATTGTTTTAATTGCAAGTACAATCGTTTTTCGTCCGGTTTGTACCTTATTGATTATACTTTTTACGATTTATAATTTAGTACATTTCAAATACCTAAAATGGCCAAATAACGTTTGGAAATATGTTTGTTTGTTAAGCTTGCCTTTGATTTTTGAAATTCTTTTCTTTTGGAATAATTCCAGTATAACGCTTGGGTTTAAATCTTTAGAGAAATATGCATCGTTATTTGTGTTCTCCTTTTTTATTTTAGGTAACTATCAGCAATTATCCTTCATTAAGATTCTTAATCAGTATCGTTATTTGTTCACTTTTATTTGGGTGATTTTATTACTGCGTTTTCTAATTTTAGATTACGATTTAGTACATAAATATATAAATGGCATTCATTTAGCTGAAATGGGATATAAATTTGCTGAAAGCTTTGGCAATCATGCACCGGCAATTAATATGCATGTAGCTTTTTTGGTGATAATAAATGTTTATTTTCTATTGAGAAAAAGGACTTTTAAAAATTTGTTGATTAATATATTTTTACTCTTTGTTAGTTTATTTTCGTTATTGGTTTTAAATACTCGTATTTCTCTAGCCGTTGCTATTTTATGCTCACTGATTGTTTCTTTGCAATATTTTATTAAACAATTCAAAACTTCAAAAATTGTTAAGTTATCAATAGGTTTTGTTGCAATTATAACAGGAATTTTATTCATCAGTTTTGAATCAAATCCTTATATGAAAGAAAAATATTCATCCGTTACTTTTGCATATATGGACAAGGTTGGAAAATTGGACGAAATTCCAAATCCCGAAGTTGTGGTTTTTAATGCTTTTGTAACTCGACTTTCTATTTGGAAATCTTCATACGAATTAGCTTTGGAGCAACCGTTAATTGGATACGGTTCTGCCGATGGAAAAAGAGAAGTTGTTGATTATTTTCAACGAACCAATCAACAGTTTTTGACAAAATATGCTTTTCCTGTTCACAATCAAATCTTAGATTTTTTTGTAAAATTTGGTTTTCTAGGTGCAATTATGGGAATTGTTTATATGTTAGTTCCGATTGTAATTGGTTTTAAAAGTAAAAATGTAATTTTGTTTTGTTTTGGAATCATCTTTTTTATTTCAAATTTATTTGATGATTTTCTGATTCGTTTTGATGGAATTGTGTTTTTTGGAATTTGGATTTGTTTGGGAACAGCTTTTTATCTTCGTAATAAAAATTCCATAAAATCCGAATTACTTGATTAATGTTTTATAGTCAGATTTACGACTTTTTTATAATTTTTAAAAAATAGATTCTGTTGAAAAGAGTTTTAGTAGTTGATTGGTTGGATAAGTTTGGAGGTGCCGAACGCGTTATTGCAAGTTTGGAAAAAACTTTTGGATTTACTCAAATTTATGGTTTAACAAATGTGATGAAGCCGAGTGATTTAAATAAAATTACTCAAGGAAGATCTATTCTTATAACAACAACTTTTTTACAACTTTTCGGAAGATTTTTCAGATTGTTCTTTTTTACTTTTCATTATTTTATTTCAAAAATTAAAATTGATTCCTCTGCCAAAACGATAATTTCTTCTTCACACGCTGTTGCAAAAGGAATTTCAAAATCTTCTAAAAATCAATTGCATATCAGTTATTTTCAAGCTCGTAATTTTAAATATATTTGGGATGATGCGCCTCTTTATTTCGGAAAGTTTTTGTTTTTGGTCAAACCATTAATCAATTATCTTCAAAAACTCGATTTTAAACAAGCTCAAAAACCTGATTTTATTATCAGTAATTCCAAGTTTGTACAACAATGGGTTAAAGAGAAATACAATCGTGATTCTATTGTTATTTATCCACCAGTTGCCTTGGATGATTTTCCGTTAGAAACTCAAAAAGAAAATTACTATGTCGCAGTTGGTCGAATTGTAGCCTATAAACGTTTTGACTTAATTGTGGAAGCTTTTAAAAATTCTGATAAAAAATTAATAGTTTTAGGTGATGGACCTGAATTAAGTAAACTTAAAGAAAATGCAACAGAAAATATTGAATTTAAAGGTTTTGTTGATTCTTCTACAGTTCGTAAATACATATCAAGAGCAAAAGCATTTATACATATTGGAGTCGAAGATTTTGGAATAGCTCCAATCGAAGCTCAATCTTGTGGAACTCCAGTAATTGCTTTTAAAGCAGGAGGAATTCTAGAAACTGTTTTGGATGGCTCAACTGGATTGTTTTTCGAAAAGCAATCGAAAAAATCTTTACTTAATGCAATTGAATCTTTTGAGAAAAGTAATTGGGATACAACAACAATACATCTTCATGCACAAACTTTCTCTGAAGAACGCTTTTCGAATGAAATGCAGAACTTTGTTTATAATTGTGAAAAAGATTATTTTAACATTCACAATTAAACTTTTATATACGAATCTAAAGCCTTAATTTTACGACTATAAATTTAAGTGATGAAACGTATATTAATAACAGGAGCGGCAGGTTTTCTAGGTTCGCATTTATGTGATAGATTTATTGCTGAAGGATTTCACGTAATTGGAATGGACAATTTGATTACTGGAGATTTAAAAAATATTCAACATCTTTTTCATTTAGAAAACTTTGAATTCCATCATCACGATATTACTAATTTCATTCACATTGCGGGTGATTTAGATTATATTTTACATTTTGCTTCACCAGCAAGTCCGATTGATTATTTAAAAATTCCAATTCAAACTTTAAAAGTTGGTTCATTAGGAACACATAATTTATTAGGTTTAGCTCGTGCTAAAAATGCTCGCATTTTAATTGCTTCGACGTCAGAAGTCTATGGCGATCCATTAGTTCACCCACAAACCGAAGAATATTACGGTAACGTAAATGCAATTGGTCCTCGTGGAGTTTATGATGAAGCTAAACGTTTTCAAGAATCTTTAACAATGGCTTATCATACGTTTCATGGTTTAGAAACTCGAATTGTTCGTATATTTAATACTTATGGACCACGAATGCGTTTAAATGATGGACGTGTAATTCCTGCTTTTATGGGACAAGCTTTACGTGGTGAGGATTTAACCATTTTTGGTGATGGAAATCAAACGCGTTCTTTTTGTTATATTGATGATCAGGTTGAAGGTATTTATCGTTTGTTGTTTTCAGATTATCATTTACCTGTAAATATTGGAAATCCAGATGAAATCACAATAAATGAATTCGCTCAAGAAATTTTAAAATTGACTGAAACAAATAATAAAATTGTATATCATCCGTTACCTATAAACGATCCGTTGCAAAGACAACCAGATATCACAAAAGCTAAAGAAATTCTTGGTTGGGAACCAAAAGTTGGTAGAACCGAAGGAATGCAGATAACCTTCAATTATTTTAAAACACTTTCTCCTGAAGAATTAAAAAAGGAAGAACATAAAGATTTTTCTAATTACATTAAATAAGTGAAAAAATACATCGGTAGATATTCAAAATACATTCGTCCACTAACCATTCTCTTTGATGTTAGTGTAGTTAATTTATTGTTTTATTTTTTCTTTGATTCTCATTTATTAACTGTTTCAGAATTTTTAGTAATTTCACTTTTCTGGATTGTTTGTTCGTTTATTACTTCTTTTTATGAAGTATATCGATTTACCAAATTAATACAGATTGCCGATAAATCTTTAAAGCAATTTGGATTATTTGCAGTTTTCTCTTTCGCTTACGTTGGATTTGTTTCTAAGAGTTTTTCAAATATCGAGTTACTCAAATACTTAATTTCTTCTTTTGTAATTATTGTATTTGTAAAATATACGATTTTTAATGCTTTAAAATTATTTAGAAAATATTACAAAGGAAATCATCGACGTGTTGTTGTTATAGGGAAAGATGTTTTGTCAAATCAATTAGCTAGTTTCTTTATTAAAGAAACAGATTATGGTTATTCTTTGGTTAATCATTTTAAGAATAACGATAATGTAAGAGATGTAATTACATATTGTTCTGAAAATAATATTGATGAAATTTATTTTTCTTTGGAAGACACAACGAATTCAGAGTTAAATAAATACATCAATTTTGCAGATAATAATTTTAAAACATTAAAATACATTCCAACCAAAACGGAAATGTTATCAAATCCTGTTAATGTTCATTATTATGGATTTATTCCAATTATTCCATCTCGAAAATTCCCACTACAAAAGCCATTTAATAAATTTATTAAACGAACTTTTGATTTGATTGTATCTTCTTTAGTTATTGTTTTTGTTTTGTCATGGTTAGTTCCGTTAATCGGATTACTTATTAAGTTGGAGTCAAAAGGGCCAATATTTTTTAATCAGATTAGGAATGGTTTATATTATAATGAATTTAATTGTTTCAAGTTTCGTTCTATGTATGTTAATAATGAAGCGCATACTATTCAAGCCACAAAAAACGATAAGAGAATAACTAAAATTGGTAAGTTTCTGAGAAAATCGAGTTTAGACGAAATGCCTCAGTTTTTTAATGTGTTTTTAGGTGATATGTCTGTTTGTGGACCACGACCTCATATGGTTTCAATGACCAATCAATATGAGCGTGTTGTAACTAAATTTAGATTACGCCATTACATTAAACCTGGAATTACTGGAATGGCTCAAACGCATGGTTGTCGAGGAGAAATTGAGAATCGAAGAGATATTATCAATCGGGTTAAATATGATATTTTTTATCTTGAAAATTGGACCTTACTACTTGATTTAAAAATTGTTTATTTGACAGTTAAAAATGCAGTTTTAGGTGATAAAAAAGCTTACTAAAGAAGAACAATGTTCTTCTTTTTTTGTTTTTAATATTGATTAGAAAGGAGTATTTTTGACCTAAATTATTAAACGACACAACACAATGAATATTTTACTATTAGGTTCAGGTGGAAGAGAACACGCTTTCGCATGGAAAATGTTACAAAGCAACAAATGTTCGAAACTTTTTGTAGCTCCTGGAAATGCAGGAACAGCTTCAATTGCGACTAACGTTGCGATGAATCCAAACGATTTTTTTGCGGTTAAAGAATTTGTTTTAAATAACAACATAGAAATGGTTGTTGTTGGACCAGAAGATCCTCTAGTAAATGGAATTTATGATTTCTTTAAAAACGATAATTTGTTAACTCAAATTCCAGTAATTGGACCATCTAAACTTGGAGCGCAATTAGAAGGAAGTAAAGAATTTGCTAAAGAATTCTTAGTAAAGCATAATATTCCTACAGCACGTTATCAATCATTTACAAAGGATACGGTTGAAGCAGGTTGTGAATTTTTAACTACATTAAATGCGCCTTACGTTCTTAAAGCTGATGGATTAGCTGCTGGTAAAGGTGTTTTAATTTTAAACGATTTAGCCGAGGCTCAGCAAGAATTAAAAAACATGTTGGTTGATGCTAAATTTGGAGATGCTTCTTCAAAAGTAGTTATCGAAGAGTTTTTAGATGGAATTGAATTAAGTTGTTTTGTTTTAACTGATGGAAAATCTTATAAATTACTTCCGACTGCTAAAGATTACAAAAGAATTGGTGAAGGTGACCAAGGATTGAATACAGGTGGAATGGGAGCTGTTTCTCCAGTTCCTTTTGCTGATGCGGAATTTATGAAAAAGATTGAAGAACGCATCGTAATTCCTACGGTAAATGGATTTCAAAGTGATAATATTGAATATAAAGGTTTTGTATTTATAGGTTTAATTAAAGTTGGAGATGACCCGTTTGTTATTGAATATAACGTTCGTATGGGTGATCCAGAAACTGAAGTTGTTCTTCCAAGATTGAAATCAGATTTAGTTGAATTATTCCAAGCAGTTGGTGCTCAAAAATTAGATGAGGTTTCTTTTGAAATTGACGAAAGAGCAGCAACAACAGTTATGGTTGTTTCTGGTGGATATCCAGAAGATTATGAAAAAAATAAAGTGATTACTGGTTTAGAGTACGTAACAGATTCAATTGTTTTTCACGCGGGTACAGCTTTGAAAGATAGTGAAATTGTTTCTAATGGAGGTCGCGTTTTAGCCTTTACTTCTTATGCAGATAATTTTGAAGATGCTTTGAAAAAATCATATTCAAGTATTGAAAAAGTAAAATTTGACGGTATGTATTTCAGAAAAGATATAGGTTTCGATTTAAAATAAAAAGTAAAAGAGCTTCGGGATTCCGAAGCTCTTTTTTTGAATTGTTATTTAGCAGATTCAGGTTTTAAAACTGAAATTACTCTATTCTTGTTTAAATATTTTTTAGCTACATCTTGAACATCTTTTGCTGTTAAAGCTTTTAAATTCTTTTCGAAGTCTAATGCTTTTTCTGGGTTTTCTTGAGATGTGTAGGCGTTGCTTAAAATTCCTAACCAATATCTATTCTCTTTTAAAGATTTAGTGTAGTCTGTCATTTCACCTTCTTTAAATTTCTCTAAATCTTTAGCTTCAGGTCCATTTTTCTGAATTTTTTCAACTTCTTTTAAAGTCAATTCAATTAATTTGTCAGCGCTTGCTGGGTTTGTTGGGTATCCTATTTGAAATCCGTATGATCCATAAGGAACTTTGTTTAACCAACCGTACGCACTTGCTCCGTAAACACCACCTTCTTTTTCACGCAATTCCTCAATCAATTTAATGGTTAAGATTTCACCTAAAGCTTGCATCGCTAAATTCTCTTTTTCAGAATAAGTAGTTTCTCCGTTATATGCAATTCGAACGGTTGCTTTGTCATCATTTCCTTTAAATACATCTTTTCTATGAGTTCCAGTAATAGCTCTCGTTCCTGAATCTTTAAAAGTTTCTTTTCTTTTTAAAGCTGGTAAAGAAGCGATGTAAGTTTCAGATAAGGTTTTCATTTCCTCGTCGGTAACGTTTCCTACAAAGAAGAATTCGAAATCACTTGCGTCAGCAAAACGATCCTTGAATAATTCATAAGCTTTTTTATAATCTGTCTTTGCCCAATCTTTCTCTGATGGAGGATAAGAAAAATAACGCTTGTTATGTCCATACATAAAATCAGATACTTCTTTTGAGAAATAAGATTCTGGCTGAGACATCATATTTGCATAATATGATTTTGTTTTATTCATTTCAGATTCATATGCTTTTTCATCATAATTTAAATCTGTGAAATATGCATAAACCGATTGGAATAAAAAGGGTAAATCTTTTGGAGTCGCATTTCCGCTAAATCCTTCTGTTGTTCCACCAACATATGGACTCACGCGATATAGTTTTCCAGTGTTGAATTTTGTTAAAGCGTTTTGATCCATACCAGCAATTCCAGCCAATGGAACAGCATCAGTTGCTAGATGAATTTTTTCGTATGTGTCTGTATCTACTAAGTTAAAACCTCCAAAACTTACACCTCTAAAAATAATTTCATCATTTTTGAAATCTGTTTTCTTGTACGTTACTTTTGCTCCATTAGAAAGCTCTAAAGTTGTTGTTCCTAATTTTGCATTTTTAGTAGTTTTTACTACTTTACCTGGCTTAATTTCGTTTCTTATCAATGATTCAGCTACAACTATATCTTGATAAGGTTTAATTTCTAATTTTGATACGTCTAAAGCAGCTAAAACTTCACTTTCTGTTGGTGTCTTAAGGCCTTCTTTTTCAGGACCCGTTAAGATAATTACACGATTTTCATCCTTAATGTATGATTTTATTAGGCTGTTTGTTTCTTGTAATGTAATGGTTGGTAATAATTCTTTTACTAAATCGAATTCAAATTCGATAGAAGGTATTGCTTCTCCTTCTAGGAAATGAGTTTGGTATTGTCCTAAATAGGCTGAAGAGTTGTTTTTATCTCTATCGTTATAAGCTTTTTCATATGATGAATAATATAAGCTTTTTGCACGATCTAATTCAGATTGAGTAAAGCCGTATCTTTTTGCTCTTTCGTTTTCTAAAGCTAATATTTTAATCCCTTCCAATTGTTTGTCCTCAGCAGTCATTGCAAATGATTGATACGCATCTTTCCCTCGGCCTATTAATCCACCATAGTAACTTTGTGCAAACAGAAACGGAGGATTTGCGCTATTTGTGTACTCGTCTAATCTTGCATTTAGCATTTGTGCAAATAGACCTTCTATTAGGTCATTTTTGTATTCTGCTACTGTTGTTGTTGGTTTTGGAGTGATTTCATTTTTGTAAAAAATTTGCACAGTTGCGTTTGATGCCTCTTTATCAGTATTAATTGAAACAAAAGTTTCTTTGTGATTTGGAATGTCAAATGATTTTCTAGCTGGAGCATTTGCTGGATTTTTATACGATCCAAAATGACTTTTGATTTTTTTCTCCATTTCGTTCACATCAATGTCACCTACAACGATTACAGCCATTAAATCAGGACGATACCAATCTTTGTAGAATTGACGGATTTCTTCATGTTTAAAAGTCTCTAAGTTCTCTTTTGTTCCAATTGGTAAACGTTTTGCATACATTGAATTGTATAACATTTTTGGCAAATATTCACGCATCATACGTTCATTTGCACCTAAGCGTGTACGATATTCTTCAATAACAACTCCACGTTCATCATCGATGTCTTTTGCATCCAAATTTGCATTAAAAGCCCAATCTTCAAGAATTTTAAAACCTTTGTCTAGTTTTACTGGATCATCTGCCGGAATTGGTAAAAAATAAACGGTTTCATCAAAGCTTGTATAAGCATTTAAATGTTGACCGAATTTCACACCAATACTTTGTAAATAATCGATAAGTTCGTTTTTAGGAAACGTTTTTGTTCCATTAAAAACCATGTGCTCCATAAAGTGAGCTAAACCAACTTGGTTATCGGTTTCTAGAATAGATCCAGCGTTTAAAACCAAACGTAAGTCAACTTTTTTCTCAGGTTTTGGATTGTGTCTAATGTAATAAGTTAATCCATTGTCTAATTTTCCAATTTTCACATTTGGATCCGTTGGTAATTTTTGATTTAAATCTGCAATTTGCGCAAATAAAGATGCTGGAAGAATTAACAAACCAAGTGTTAGTTTTCTTAAATTCATAAATTAATATTAAAATCGGTTAGTTTTTTTGAATTTTAAAAATATGTATAAATATATGATTTTTTTGTTAAAATATTGGTAAAAAATAAAGCTAACCTTTTATGATGAGGTTAGCTTTGAAAGATTGTGAAATTATTTTGCTTAAAAAGGTGTTTATCTTTTTAAAACCATTTCTAAATATGGATTTGTGAATCCGAATTTTTCGTAAAGTTTATTACTTATTTTCTTCTGAATCTTTCTCGTTTAAATTATCCGATTCAATATTTAAGTCTTCTGAAGTTGAATTATCAATATTCTTAGAAGTTGTATATTTCTTATAATATTTATCAAAAATTGGAGTTAATTGATCGTCTTCACCTAATAAGAAACCAAATGGTCTTAAATCAAGAACAGCATCAAAAACAACTTTCAATATGGCTAATGTTGGAATTGCGATAAACATTCCGGCAACGCCCCATAAACTTTCCGTAACGATAATTCCAAAGAAAACAACAAACGCATTTAAAGAAACTTTCGAGCCAATAACTTTTGGAGTTACCACATTGTTATCAATTGAATTTACAACGATAACAGATAAGAATAACCATAAAATATCACTTGGTTCACCAGTTGCTAATGTTACCATAGCAGCGATAATCGTAGCAGAGAAAATTCCAACATAAGGAATTAAATTCATCACAGCGCAAAGGACGGCAAACAAAATGGCGTATTTAATTCCAATAATTGAAAAGGCAATTATCAATGCTGTTGCAATAAAAGTCATCTGAATTAATAATCCAAAGATATATTGTTTAATAATACTTTGAACTGAACAAACGGTTTCACGAACTTGATCTTGATGTTCGGGTCTAAAACACCAAACTAGGAATTTTACAAAATGCCTTCTATATAATAAAAAGAAAAACACGTATAAAAACACAAATGCCGCTGAGGCAATCACACCTGTAAACGAAATAATTATATCTCCTAAGATTTTAGAATTCTTTTGTAAAGTTGCAATTGCTTGCTTATTAATATATTCGAGTTGATCTTGTTTAGTTACTCCAAATTTTTCACTGATAAAATCAGCACCTTGATCAAACAAAATCTGCGTTTTATGTTCGAATTCAGGAACATCGCTTGCAAAACCAACTACTTGTTTACCTATAAAAAAAACGATTCCTAAAACAAATAAAGAAAATAATATAGGAGAAATAAATGAAGTTATCAATCTGGAAAACTTTAATTTTTTCTCCATGTAATCTGAAAGTGGAACCAATAACATTGCTACAAGAAATCCGATAAATAAAGGAACTAAGGTACTTTCTCCAATTACTGCAACATAGACAATTGCAATTATACTAACTAAAACGCAAGCTAGTTTAATAACAAAAGGTACTGTTTGACTTTTAATCGGAATTTTAAGCTCTTCGGCTTCTTGTTGTAATAATCTATCTCTGATTTCTTCTTCGTTATTCATATTCTTTTCTTTCAGATTAATAATTTTATTTAGAAAGTCATTTCAGGAATGTCTCCTTCAATGATTAACTCTGCTTCTGTTGCAGAAATAACATCAGCTACAGTAACTCCCGGTGCAGTTTCAAGAAGTTTAAATCCGTTTGGAGTGATTTCTAAAACTGCTAATTCTGTAACAACTTTTTTAACGCATCCAACACCTGTTAATGGTAATGTGCATTTTTTTAAGATTTTAGATTCACCAGCTTTATTAACGTGCATCATTGCTACGATAATATTCTCTGCTGATGCAACTAAATCCATTGCGCCTCCCATTCCTTTAACCATTTTCCCAGGAATTTTCCAATTGGCAATATCTCCATTTTCATTAACTTCCATTGCGCCAAGAATCGTTAAATCTACGTGTTGTGAACGAATCATACCGAAACTCATAGCTGAATCAAAAAATGAAGCACCTGGTAAAGTGGTAATTGTTTGTTTTCCTGCGTTGATTAAATCCGGATCTTCTTCTCCTTCGTAAGGAAAAGGTCCCATTCCAAGAACTCCATTTTCACTTTGAAATTCAACATTCATTCCTTCAGGAACATAATTTGCAACTAAAGTTGGAATACCAATTCCTAAATTTACATAAAAACCATCTTGCAATTCTTTTGCAATACGTTTTGCAATTCCTATTTTATCTAAAGCCATTTTATCTTTGTCTTACAGTTCGTTGTTCAATTCTCTTCTCGTACTTTTCGCCTTGGAAAATACGTTTAACAAAAATCCCTGGAATGTGAATTTCGTTTGGGTCTAAAGTTCCAGCAGGTACTAATTCTTCAACTTCAGCGATCGTAATTTTACCCGCGCCAGCCATACATGAATTGAAATTACGAGCAGTTCCTTTAAAAATTAAATTACCAGCTTCGTCACCTTTCCAAGCTTTAACGATTGCAAAATCTGCTTTATAAGCTTCTTCCAAAACATACATTTTGTTGTTGTATTCTCGAGTTTCTTTTCCTTCAGCTACTTCAGTTCCGTAACCAGCAGGTGTAAAAAAAGCAGGAATTCCAGCTTGTGCAGCACGACATTTTTCTGCTAATGTTCCTTGAGGAGTTAATTCTACATCTAATTCACCGCTTAACATCTGACGTTCGAACTCTGCATTTTCACCAACGTAAGAAGAAATCATCTTTTTGATTTGACGTTTTTGAAGTAATAATCCCAATCCAAAATCATCAACTCCTGCGTTGTTTGAAATACATGTCAATCCTGTAATATTTTTTCTAACTAATTCATCAATAGAATTTTCAGGAATTCCACATAAACCAAATCCACCCAACATAATTGTTTGATTATCTTTCACATCAAACAATGCTTCTTGTGCATTAGTTACCTTTTTATTAATCATAATAGTAGTTTAAGTTAATGGCAATAAAAATATAAAAAAAAAACGACCTTTTTTAATAAAAGGTCGTTTTAAAATATTAGCGAAAAAATATGTTGAAATACTTTAAAAGTTTAATAATATAAAATTCTCAAAGTATTATTCTTTAAAAATCAAACTCTTCTACCACACTTTGTTTTGGAGCAGCAAGCGAATCCTTTTTGGCTGAACCAGGAGCAACACCGCCTAAAGAATCAACAACAGAAGCTGTTCGTTTCCAGCAATCTACGTTGACGCTTAGGTTTGCAGGTCTTTCGAAATCATCTTTAGATACATGTAATGTTTTGTCGTTGTAACATTTTCTCATATAGATTGCCCAGATTGGTAATGCCATTGTTGCACCTTGTCCATAAGCAGTAGATTTGAAATGCGCTGCACGATCTTCATTTCCTACCCAAACACCAGTCGCTAAATTTGGAACCATTCCAATAAACCAACCATCACTATTGTTTTGAGTAGTTCCTGTTTTACCAGCAATCGGATTCGTAAATCCATATGGATAACCAGTCATTACGTGATATCCAGCGCCACCTGAACCTGTGTAACGTAATCTTCCACCTGAACCACCTTCTGTAACACCTGTAAGAAGTTTAACAATTGCATAAGCAATATCTTTACTCATTACGTCTTTTGTTTCTGGTTGAGATTCAAAAAGTACAACTCCGTTTTTATCAGTAATCTTATTTACGAATCTAGGTTTTACATAAACTCCGTGATTTGCAAACGTACTATAAGCAGCAACCATGTCACTAACTGTGATTTCAACAGCTCCTAAAGAAATAGCTGGTGAAGCTGGAATATCTGCTTTTACGCCTAATTCTCTCGTTAAATCAATAACAGCTTTTGGACCAACTCGATCCATCAGTTTAGCAGTAACGGTATTCAAAGATTGAGCTAATGCATACTTTAAGTTAACCAATCCATAATATTTTCCACCTGAGTTTTTAGGTGACCAATCTTTTGAAATTCCATAACGTCCTTTAGGCATCGTAAATTGAGAATCGTAAATAGAATCACATGGTGACATTCCTAATTGTTCAATTGCAGTTGCATAAACAAAAGGTTTGAAAGTTGAACCAACTTGTCTAGCACCTTGAGCAACGTGATCGTATTGGAAATACTTATAATCAATTCCGCCAACCCATGCTTTAATATCTCCGTTTAATGGATCCATCGACATCATTCCTGTTTGAAGGAAATGTTTATAATAAATAATTGAATCTCTTGGAGTCATTAAAGTATCTTTCGCACCCTTCCATGTAAAGACTTCCATTTTGGTTTTTACACCAAAAGATTTAATGATATCTTCTTCAGATTTTCCTTCATTGGTCATTTGTTTCCAACGTTCAGAATTACGCATTGCACGTTCAATAATCTTTTCTGATTCAGATTTAGATAATTGAATAAATGGTGCGTTGTTGTTACCTTTTTGTTGTTTGAAAAATTCTTTCTGAAGATTACTCAAATGTTCTTGAACAGCTTCTTCAGCATAGTTTTGCATACGTGAATCTAACGTTGTATAAATACGTAATCCATCTCTGTAAATATCATACGTTGAACCATCTTTCTTTGGGTTTTCTTTTACCCATTTACGCATGTAATCACGAAGATATTCTCTAAAATAAGTTCCAACACCTTCTGTGTGTGTGTCTGGAGAATAATCAATCACAATTGGCATTGCTTGATATTTCAACTTTTCTGCCTCAGTTAAATAACCATTTCTTTCCATTTGATGTAACACAATGTTACGTCTTGCTTGCGAACGTTCTGGATTGAAACGTGGATTAAACTTAGATGGAGCTTGAAGCATTCCTACCAAAACCGCACTTTCTTCAACTGTCAAATCTTTAGGTTCTTTATTGAAATAAATATTTGATGCTGAACGAATTCCATACGCATTACTTACAAAATCAACTGTGTTTAAGTAATATGCTAAAATCTCATCTTTTGTATATTGACGTTCTAATTTAACAGCGATAATCCATTCTTTGAATTTTTGAATTCCACGTAGGACGATGTTTTTTGAACCCGAACTTCCGTGAAATAAATTTTTTGCCAACTGTTGCGTAATTGTACTTGCACCACCGCTGGTTCCTAATCCACTAATTGCGCGTAAAGTTCCACGCCCATCGATTCCTGAATGCGAACGAAAACGCTCATCTTCAGTTGCGATTAACGCATCTACAAGATGTTGTGGTAAATCTGAATATTTAACAGGAACACGATTTTCTAAATAAAATTTTCCGATTGTTTTTCCGTCTGCAGAAATAATTTCTGTAGCAACACTTGACAACGGATTTTCTAATTCATCGAAAGTTGGCATCGAACCAAAAACTCCCCAATTGATTAGCAAAAAGAATAAAACTACAGAAGAAATACCTCCTGCAAATAATTTCCAAAAGAGTTTTAAATACTTTTTGTTATCTGTTTTATTCTCGTTTGTATTAACTTTTTTCATAAAAATTAATTGATATTTTCTATTCTAAATCCAACATCTGAAACTCCTAATAATAAAGAATCTCCTTTTACTTTTCCGTTAGCACGCACTGCATGTTCTATCTCGACAGTATATGTTCCTGTCGAAGGAAATTTATAATCTTCTCTATAAAACAATTTACTTTCTTTATAATCAGTAAATCCATTTCCTAATAGTGTTCCATCCGGATTTGCCATTTGATATTGTAATGTATCAACAAATCTGTCTCCGTTAGGATTTGACATTTTAACAATTAGAAACAAATTGTTATACGGATAATCCGAGTTGTTTCTAATATTAACAAATAAATTAAATGGATTCAAAGTATCTTTTTGTTCAAATGTAAATTTCTTTACATCTGATTTGTTCCATTCACCATTTGTTGATTGATATTCATCAAAAAACTGCTTTTCATCACAACTTACAAAAGTAAAAGCAAGTGATAAAACAGAAACGGCTACTAATTTATTTAGTATCTTGATTGTCATTTTTTTTAGGTCTGAACGGTTTATGTTTTGACTTAGGTTTTTGATTCGGATTCGGATTTACATTAGCTGTTTCACTTGATTGCTCAGGTTTAACTGAAGGTTCTTTAACTTCAGGTTTACGATTCGGATTTGGATTCACGGAATCGTTTGTTCTTTCAGGTTTTACTGAACGCTCTTTAGCTACAGGCTTTTGTTTTCCTTTTTGATTCGGATTTACATTTGGCGTTGCATTTGTATTTTCCGTATTGTTTTTTTGAACTCTTGGTTCTTGTTTTGGTTTATTCTCAACTTTTGGACGATTAACCTGCTTAGGACGATTGTCTAATTTCGGTTTAGGTTCGTTAGTTGTAGTTGCTTCTGCCTCGGTAGAAACAGGTTTTCTTTTTCTATTTGGTTTTTTCTTTTTCTTTGGTTGATCGAATCTTGAAAGATTATCTTCACCAACAGCATTTTCGAAAATCTTTTCAGTAGAAATGGTTTCTTCAACATAATCTTCTAAAGAAGAAACTTTTTTTCCTTCTTTATTGATTTCAATCATTTCTTTAACATCTTCGACTTTTAATACAATCCAATTTGCATAATTTGATGTATAAGCAAACCACATATTACCTTTGAAAATATCTATTTTCTGACAAACAGCATCTCCATTTTCGGTAGAAAGTCGTGTTTCGATATCTGGTATTCCTTTTAAAGCATCTAAATAAGTATCTAGCTCAAAGTTCAAACAACATTTTAATTTACCACATTGTCCAGCTAATTTTTGAGGATTTAAAGATAATTGTTGATAACGAGCTGCAGAAGTATTTACACTTCTGAAATCAGTTAACCAAGTTGAACAACAAAGTTCACGTCCACAAGAACCGATCCCGCCTAAACGTGAAGCTTCTTGACGGAAACCAACTTGTTTCATTTCTATTCGAATACTAAATTCTTTAGCGAAATCCTTAATCAATTGACGAAAATCGACACGGTCATTTGCTGTGTAATAAAACGTAGCTTTTGATGCATCTCCTTGAAATTCGATGTCAGAAATTTTCATTTCCAACTGCAATTTAATCGCCAATTCACGAGCACGAACCTTCATTGGTTCTTCTTTTTCACGAGCTTCTGTCCAAATATCAATATCTTTTTGAGAAGCTTTTCTGTAAATTTTCAAGATTTCACCATCAGGATTAACCTTTTTCTTTTTCATTTGAACGCGAACCAATTCACCCGTCAAGGTAACAATTCCGATATCATGTCCCGGAGCTGCCTCAGTTGCGACAATATCACCAATGCTTAGTGATAATTTATCTATATTTTGATAGAAATCTTTTCTTCCATTTTTGAAGCGAACTTCAACTACATCAAAAGGTTCAAATCCAGATGGATATTGCATGTTTGATAACCAATCGAAAACCGTTAGTTTATTACAACTATCCGTTCCGCAAGTTCCGTTACTTTGACAACCTCTTGGTGTACCTGAATTGCTATTTTTTGTTGAACAATTTGTACAAGCCATATTATATATTTACCAACCTTAGTTGTTATAAATCGATTAAAAAATTATGTAAAGATAGTATTTTTTCGTGTTTGGATATTTATTTTAATTTTTCTTTATGCCATCCCGAATTTATAAAGATAAGTTTTTTTAATAAAACGAAAATAATTGTTTTTTCAATTTTGTGTTAAAATAAAAATCCACCTTAAAAAAGTGGATTTTTGAATATTTAAATTTCTTTAATCAAATAGATATAAACTGGAAAGTGATCGCTATAACCTGGTTCACCACTGGTTTGATTTCTAAGTGGATAACCTTTGTATTGTCCAGATTGTTGAATCAAGAAAGGTTTGTTGAAGATTCTTGCTTTCCATAATCTTAAAGAAGAATAATCTTTTTGAATCAATGGTTCTGTAACAATGATTTGATCAAAAACATCCCACGCATCGCGATAAGCAATCGTACCTAAACCATCTTGTGACATTTTGTACATAGGGTTAAAAATACCTTGAGGCTTAACTTCTTCTTTTGTTCCTTTAGCGTTCAAAACTGTTTTAATAGATTTATTATATGGTCCGTCATTCATATCACCCATTGTCATTACTTTCGCATTTGGATTAATTTGATATAACGAATCGATAATTTTTTTGTTCAAAGCTGCTGCAGCTTCTCTATTTGGGCTACTTTTCTTTTCACCACCAGAACGAGAAGGCCAGTGATTTACTATAAAACTAACTTCTTCACCTTCTAAAATTCCAGTTACTAATAATTGATCACGTGTGTAAACTCGTTTTCCTTTTCCATTATTTGCATCTTTATATTTCGAGTCAGATTTGTCATATATATATAAAGGAATACTTGCTTGACTTGTTGGCTTGAATTTATCTTTTTGATAAAGCAATCCTACATCAATTCCACGTCTGTCCGGAGAATCAAAATGTACAATTCCATAGTTACCTTTTGCTAAAGCTGGAGTTTTGATCAAATCTTCTAAAACACCTCTGTTTTCAATTTCACTTACACCAAGAATAGTTGGCATATTTGGATTTTCGTCCGTTCCGATTTGAGAAATAGCAGAACTTAGGTATTCTAATTTCTTTTCATATTTCTGTTTTCCCCAACCTCTAGGTCCGTTTGGTGTAAATTCCGTATCGTAAATTTCTGGATTAGGAATTGTATCGAATAAATTTTCAAGATTGTAAAATGCAACAGTGTGTACTTTGTATTTTTTGTCTTGAGCTGTAATTACGCTGCTTATCAAAAAGGCAAACGCTATAAATAGACATTTTGATTTCATATCCAATATTAAATAATTATAAATTTTTTAGAATCAAGAGGACAAAGTTAATTAATATTATGAAAATATGTACCTTTGCAATGTGTTAAGTTTACTTAAAACTTAAATAATCAGATTATTAATTAATTTATTTTATGAAAAAACTATTCTTTGGTATTTTTCTAATGCTTTTCACCCTAAGTAGCTGGGCGCAAAGCATGTATGAAATCAATGGTAAAGTTGTAGATGAAACAACACAAAAGCCATTACAGAATGTAACCGCTTCATTAGCAAACACAAATCAGAGTGTTACGACTAATGCAAACGGAGAATTCACATTTACTATTCCATCAAATGGAAGTCAACGTTTGGTATTAACTTTTACCGGTTATCTTACAAAAACGTTACCATTTGAGATTGATGTAGAAAACAGTATTGATTTAGGTACAATCACTTTAGGTGAAGATATCACATCTGAATTACAGTTAAGTTTAGTAACCTTAACAGAAAATGATTTAGGAGATGATAATTCAGGTTCTGAAAATACTTCAGGATTATTACAAGCTTCTAGAGATGCATTTCAACAAGTTGCTGCATTCAATTGGGGTCAAGCTCGTTTTAGAATTAGAGGTTTAGATAACGAATATGGAGATACTTTTATCAATGGTATTTCTATGAGTAAAATCTATGATGGTCGTCCTCAATATTCAAACTGGGGTGGATTAAATGATGCAACTCGTAACCAAGAATTTACTACTGGTTCAAATCCATCAGATTATACTTTTGGAGGAATTTTAGGAACTCAAGCAATCAATATGAAAGCTTCTTCTGTTCGTGCTGGAAATCGTTTTTCAGTTTCTGGAACCAATACAAACTACAACTGGAGAACAATGTTCACTCACGGTTCTGGAATGAATAAAAAAGGTTGGGCTTATGCAGTTTCTGCTTCATATAGAGGAGCAAAAGAAGGTTATTTCGAAGGAACTGATTATGATGCAAAATCTATCTATGCTGCAGTTGAGAAAAAAATCAACGATAATCATAGCTTAAACTTTTCTGCAATTTATGCTCAAAATAAAAGAGGAAAAAACTCTCCAAATACACAAGAAGTTATTGACTTGAAAGGGTATGAATACAACTCTTATTGGGGATATCAAGACGGTGAAAAAAGAAATTCTAGATACAAAGAAGTTGAACAACCACTTTTCATCTTAAGTCATGATTGGAAAATTTCTGAAAAATCTAAATTAAACACAAACGTTGGTTACCAGTTTGGAAAAATTGCTAACAGCCGTTTAGATTTCAATGAAGGAAGAAATCCAGATCCAACATATTACAGAAACTTACCTAGTTTTTACTTAACAAGTTTTGATAATGGTAACTTTGTAGGAAATTCCCCAACAAATTTATTAAGAGCTCAAGAAGCTAAAGATTTATTTCTTGCTGGTGGTCAAATAAACTGGGATGAACTTTATAGACAAAATAGAGAAAATAATGGGCAATCTGCTACAATCTTATATGAAGATGTAACTTATGATAACCAAATTTCAGTTAATTCTAACTTTAATACACAATTAAGTAAAAATATAATTTTAGAAGCTGGAATCAACTACAGACATTTAAAATCTCAAAACTACCAAGAAGTTGTCGATTTATTAGGTGGTGATTATTATTCAGACAGAGATGTGTTTTTACAAGGTGATGCACAGCAAACAGATTTAGACAATCCAAATAGATTAGTTACAGTTGGAGATAAATTCGGTTATAACTATGATTTAAGAGCTGACGTTGTTGAAGCTTTTGCACAAGCAAAATTCAACTATAGCGAATTAGATTATTATTTAGGAGTAGGTGGTTCTTATTCTTCTTACCAAAGAGATGGAAAATACAGAACTGGAAATTATGCTGATAATTCTAAAGGAAAATCAGAAAATGTAAACTTTGAAAACTACGGTGTAAAAGGAGGTATTACTTACAGAATTACAGGAAGACATATCTTAAATGCTAATGCAGCTTACTTAACTAAAGCTCCAACTTTAAGAAATACGTTTCCTAATGCTCGTATGAATAATTCAGTTGTTAGTAACTTAAAAAGCGAAGCTATTTCTAGTTTTGATGCAAGTTATATCGTAAGAACTCCAAAGTTAAAAGGACGTATTACTGGTTTCTATTCGCAAATTGCTGACGCAACAGATATCGGATTTTATTTTGCTGAAGGTTTAGGTACTTTAGGTACTGGAGATGATAAAGTTTCTGGAAACGGGAATGCATTCGTTTCTGAAGTTGTTTCAGGAATTAACAAAAGAAACATGGGTGTTGAATTAGGATTAGAATATCAATTGACTCCAACAATCAAAGCAACAGCTGCTGCAACTTACGGTCAATATACATATTCAAGTAATCAAAATGTAACTTTGAATATTGATAACACAAGATCTACAGTTGATTTTGGTGAAGCTACAATGAAAAATTACAAACAAGCAGGAATGCCAAACCAAGCTTACTCTTTAGGTGTCGAATATAGAGATCCTAAATATTGGTGGATTGGAGCTAATGTAAACTACATTGGTGGAAGTTATGTAGATATTTCTCCATTATTAAGAACAGAAAACTTCTTAATAAACCCAGACGATTCTAATGGATATCCTTTCGCAGATGCAACAGAGGCAAACTTGAAGAAAGTTTTAAAACAAGAAAAATTAAAAGATTTTACATTAGTTAATATTTCTGGAGGTAAATCTTGGAGAGTAAACGGAAACACAATCGGTTTCTTTGCAAGTGTAAACAACATTTTTGATGTAGAATATAAAACAGGTGGTTTTGAACAAGGTCGTAATGCAAACTACGGACAAGTAGTTGAAGATATGACAGGAAGCGTTAGAGCATTTGGTCCAAAATATTTCTACGGATACGGAAGAACTTACTTCTTAAACTTATACATCAATTTTTAATACAATAACAATTCATAAATTATGAAATCAAATATTTTAAAAACAGCATTATTCCTAGCATTATCGACAGCTTTATTTTCAAGTTGTGCAAGTGACGATTATGGAGTACCATCAATCGACTGTGTTGATCCGAACATTACAGCAACAAAAACAGTTGCAGATATTAAAAGCATTGCAACCGCTACAGCTACTCAATACACATCAGACGATATTATCGAAGCTGTTGTTGTTTCAAGTGATAAAGGTGGGAATTTTTATAAGAAAATCTATTTAACTTCATTAGACGGAGAAATTGGTTTCAGTTTAGCTATCAACCAAACAGATTTATACTTAGATTACCAACCAGGTAGAAAAGTATTTATCAAATTAAAAGATTTATACGTTCAAATGAGTCATAGTACTTTAGCAATTGGAGCATTATTCAACGGAAATGTTGGACAAATTCCATTGACTACATACAGAAACCATATCGAGCGTTCATGTAAGACTTTACCAGAAGTAGATTTAGTAAACGAAATGTCTTTACAAGATGCATTAAATGATGCAAACTTAGGTAAGTTAATCAAATTAAAAGACGTACAATTTGCTGCTGCTGCAATCGGACAAAACTATTACAATCCAGCAAACGTTTTAGGTGGAGAAACAAATCACATCATCACTAATAATGCTGCTGAAACTACAAAATTAATTTTCAGAACAGGTTCTTTTGCTGAATATGGTTCATTACCAGTTTCTGATAAAAGAGGTACAATTACAGGTATCTTGACTAAATTCAATAACGATTATCAATTTGTTTCTCGTTTCACAACTGACATTAATTTAACAGAACAAAGAGACGGAGAAGTTAATCCAAATCCAGATCCTGTTGATCCAACTGATCCAACTGACCCAACAGCACCTTCTCAGCCTGGTGAAAATGCAGTAGCATTATTCCCTGGAAATACTTTCGAAGATTTCCCTGCGTTCTTAGCTGGATTAGATATTTATAATGGTGTTGGTTTAAAAGATTATGCAACTCAAGGTACTGCTGGTACTGGATACAATGGTGGGAATTCTTTACATATTGAGACGCAAGGAGTAGCAGGAAATGATTATGTTTTCACAAGTTTACTTTCAGGAACAATTCCTGCAAATGCAACTAAGATTTCGTTTTATGTAAAAGGTACTTCAGCTGGTAAATCTTTATCATTGAATATTTACAAACAAGGAGGTTCTGCATTCCATCCCTTCAACGTTGGTGATTTAACTTCTAATAAATTAATAACACCAGCCGTTATTACTGGAACAAATACATCACCGCAAAATGATTATGCGGGTACTATTAATACTAATGGAGATTGGGTTTTAGTAACTTTAGATATTTCAAGTTTAACTGATTTGAATACTACTCAAGGAACAAAATTCTTTGCTTTAAAAATTGGTAAAACAGCTGCTTACAACATTTACTTAAGTAACTTTGTTATTGAATAAGTATAAAATTAATATTACAGTTTTTTAAAACTGATTACAAATCCAGAAAGTTTTTATACTTTCTGGATTTTTTGTTTTCTATCTAATTTGAATAAAAATAAAAAGGACTATATTTGATTTATAACCAACTAAATTTTATTTATGAAAAAACTATACTTCAGTTTCATCTTTTTATCTTCGTTAACATTTTACGCTCAAAAGCCAGTTTTCACTCAAGCTAAAATTGAATCCGCTAGAGTTTATACCAATGCAGCTGAGTTAAAACACAAAGCTACAGCTCAAATTCCGTCTGGAACTTCGGAAATTGTAATCACAAATGTTGCGGATTATTTAATTGAAAATACCGTTCAAATTAAAGTTCCAAAAAACGTAACTGTAATGTCTGTTCAGTTTTCTAATGCCTATTTAGAAGAATACGACAATAAAGCAAATTCTCCTTTATTAAAAACAGTACAAGACAGTTTAACTTTACTAAAATCACAATTAGCAAAAATCGAAAACTTGAGTTCGTCAGACCAAAAAGCAATTGAACTTTTGGATAAGAACCAACAAATATCAAATTCGCAAAATTTCACTGTAACCGAATTGTCAAAATTGGTAGATTATTACAAAACTAAACGAACGGAATTAAACAATTCATTAGATACTTACAGCAAACAAGAAGATGAATTAAATAAAAAAATATCGAGTCTAGAAAGTAGATTGTCATTTAATCAAACTACTGTAGAAAATCAGAGCGACGGAAAGTTAATAGTTAACATAACAAGTAATCAAGCAGGAAATATTCCATTAGAGATTATTTATTTAACAAGCACAGCAAATTGGAAGCCAAGTTATGATTTACGAATTGATAAAATCAACGACCCGATTCAAATGCTATATAAAGCACAAGTTATTCAACGAACTGGTGTGGATTGGAAAAACATCAAACTTTCGTTAACCAGCGGTTTAGCTAATGCAAATACAATCGCTCCCGAATTAAATACGTGGTTTTTAAATTATCAAACATACACGTCAAAAACCATAGAAGGAAGACCTAATGCAAATTTTATACAAACATTACAAAATCAGGTTCCGGGTGTAGAAATTTCTACTGGAGCTGGGCAACCTGGCGCTTCAAACGCTCCTGTTGTTTTACGCGGAGCGGGATCAATTCCTAAAGATGTCGAACCTTTGTATGTTGTTGATGGTGTTCCGATGAATGGAGATAGTTTCAAAAAAATTAATCCAGAAGAAATTATAAATATTGACGTTTTAAGGGATGCTGGCTCAACTTCAATATATGGTAATCGAGGAGTAAACGGAGTTATTGTTGTGACAACTTTGGCAGGAATTAATGAATCAAATATGAATGAATTTACTGAGATGAATGAATCGCAATTGAATTTATCTTTTGATATCGACATCCCTTATACTATTATATCAAACGGAAAAACACATTCAGTCACATTAAAAGAAATAAAAATCCCAGCAACTTATAGTTATATTGCTATTCCAAAATTAGATTTGAATGCGTATTTAGTTGCTAAAATTAATGATTACGGAAATTATAATATTCTTCCAGGCGAAGCTAATGTAATATTTGAAGATTTATTTGTTGGAAAAACGTTCATTAATCCAAATGTAAAAAATAATGAATTACAATTGAGTTTAGGAAAAGATGCTAATATTGCCATTTCACGAAAATTAGTTTCAGATAAATCAGGAACTAAAATGTTATCGTCTAGAAAAGTACAAGATTTTGTTTATGAGATTTCTGTTCGAAACAATAAAAAAGTACCAATAGAAATAATGCTTGAAGATCAAATTCCAATTAGTAGTAACAACGATATCGAAATAACAGTTACAGAGAAAGATGGGGCAAACATCAATACAGAAACTGGTAAAATGATTTGGAATTT
>SMEN01000057.1_pt1 | contig 39320 bp, 35 predicted proteins | sample 2456271 | NCBI WGS metagenome assembly SMEN01 (sample SAMN10132593, study PRJNA489261) | soil metagenome | isolation source: day1 control-loamy sand soil ammended with raw manure from dairy cow... | place: USA | collected 2015-04-01 | reverse complement strand
TCGCGCATCTGGGCCGATTCCATGCAAATGAAAGAGGCCATGCTGATGCACACCCTGGTGTCCACGCGCACCATTATGTTGGGCTTTTTGCTGTCCATTGCGGTCAGCTTCCCGCTGGCTGTGCTGATTACCTATTCGCGCTTTTTCGAGCAGGCCCTTTACCCGCTGCTGATTCTGACCCAATCCATCCCCAAGGTGGCCCTGGCTCCGATTCTGGTCATTATTTTTGGCCCTACCGAACTGCCCCGCGTAGTGGTGACCTTTCTGGTGGCGTTTTTCCCGCTGGTTATTTCCATGACCTCCGGCCTTTTGGCCGCTCCGCCCGAACTGATTGAACTGGTGCGTGCTTGTCGTGCCACTCGTTTGCAAGAGTTCTTCCGCATCCGTCTGCCCTTTGCCGTGCCCTTTATTTTCTCCGGCCTGAAAGTGGCCATCACCTTGTCCGTAGTAGGTGCTGTAGTGGGTGAATTTGTGGCGGCAGATCAAGGTCTGGGTTACTTGATCACGACGTCCACCGCCTTTTTCAAAACGCCGGTTGCCTTTGGTGCGATGGCTATTTTGTCGGTCCTGGGCATTGTGTTCTTCCAAGTTATTTCGGCGGCTGAACGCATTCTGTTCCCTTGGGCCATCAAAGACAATCGGAGCTGAATATGACCTCCCCCTATACCGTCATTCGTGGAGGCCTGGTACTGGCCCACGCCCACGCTAAAACAGAGCCCTTGGACATTCTGATCAAGGACGGCGAAATCATCGCCATGGGGCCACACGGCATGCCAGCCCCGGCAGATGCCCTCGTAGTCCAGGCGGATGACCAGTTGCTGCACCCAGGCTTGATTAATGCGCATACCCACGGCCACGGCACCTATGCCAAAGCCATGGGGGATCGCTGGTCGCTGGAACTGCTGTTGACGGCTGGCCCTTGGATCAATGGCGATCGCCACCTGGAAGACAAATACCTGAGCACTCAGCTGAACGCCGCCGAAATGCTGCTGAAAGGCTGTACCGCCAGTTATGACCTGTATTCCGAAGTCCCGGTGCCCACTGCCGAGGGCATGAACGCGGTCGCCCAGGCCTATGTGGATGCAGGCATGCGGGCCACAGTGGCCCCCATGATGGCGGACCTGTCTTTTTACCAATCCGTACCCGGTCTGATTGAGGCTCTGCCCGACGAGCTGCAAAAGTTTGTCGCTCAACTGGCCCCTCAGCCTTATGAAGCCACCCTGTCCGGGCTGACTAGTTTTCTGGACCAACAACGCAACTCAGACCGCATCCGCGTGGCACTGGCTCCCACCATTCCCATGCTGTGCTCGGATGAGTTTCTGAAAACCTGCGCCAAGATCAGTGCAGAGCGTGATATTGGCCTGCACAGCCACGTAGGCGAATCCTATGTGCAAGCCCTGACCGGCATGAAGCGTTATGGGACCACCATTGTTCAGCACCTGGACAAGCTGGGCCTGATCTCCCCCCGTTTTACGCTGGCACACGCCATTTGGCTGGACGAGCGCGACCTGGACATCCTGGCCGAACGCGGCGCAATGGTGGCCCACAACCCAGGCAGCAATATGCGTTTGGGCAATGGCATTGCCGATGTGAACTCCATGCTGGAGCGCGGCATTACCGTGGGTCTGGGCACGGATGGCTCCAATAGCGGGGACAACCAGAATATGTATGAAGCCATGCGCCTGGCCTCTTTTTCGTCCAAGGTGCGCGGCCCTGATACCGAGCGCTGGGTAACAACCACACAAGCCCTGGCAGCAGCAACGGAAGGCAGCGCCCAATGCCTGGGCATGGGCTCGCAACTGGGCCGTCTTGAACCGGGCCGCAAAGCGGACATCGTGTTCCTTGACCTGGCTCATATCAACTGGATTCCGCATAACAACACCGTGAATCAACTGGTGCATCTGGAAGACGGACTGGCACTGCGCCATGTGATGGTTGATGGCCGCTTTGCCGTGCGCGATCGCCAGTTAACTCAAGTGAATATGCCGCGCCTGCGCCAGCAAGTTGAGCAGGCCCAGGAACGCATTGCACGCAACACCTTCGACAAGCGCCACATCACCGAAAAACTGGCCAAAGCCGTGGGTTCGTTCTGCCTGTGCCTGGGACACGATCGTTACCACGTGCAGCGCTGGGCGCACCCCAAGCAAGACTTAACATGACGTTATGTTTTACCGATAAATAGGCATACGACATTCATGATTAGATTTGCTTCAATCATAGAAACAACATTGCGGGCACGCGAGATGCGCGAGTCCGAGCTATCCAAGGAGGAAAATAATGAGTGACTTCGATCTGGTAGTACGGGGAAATATTGTTGAGCGTGACCGCATCATCACTGACGGCTGGCTTGCCGTGCGTGAAGGCCGAGTAGCGGCCCGTGGCGTTGGCGCTGCTCCTTCTGCCCGTGAGCATGTGGATGCGCGTGGTATGTGGGTGATGCCCGGCGTGCTGGACGGCCAGGTTCACTCCGGCAGTCAAGCCAACCAGGAAGGACTGGGCTGGGCCTCTCGTGCAGCCGCTGCCGGTGGCGTGACCACCATGGTGGAAATGCCTTACGACGACCCCGAACCCGTTGCTTCCCGCCCGCAGCTGGAAGACAAGATTGCCCGCATTGAAAGCGATTGCCACGTGGACGTAGCCTGCTATGGCACGCTGAATGATCAGCACGGCCTGGAAGCCGCCGCTGGCCTGATTGAAGGCGGCGTGTGCGGTTTCAAATTCTCCACCTTTGAAGCCAGCCCCAACCGTTTTCCCCGTGTGGAAGAAGACATCCTGATGGAAGCCTTCCGCCTGATCGCCCCATCGGGCCTGGCCTGCGGTGTGCACAACCAGGACCAGGAGCTGACCCGCAAGAACATCAAGCGCATGGTTGAAGCCGGTGATACGGGCTGGGACGCCTTCTTGCGCGCCCACACCCCATTGATCGAAAACCTGGCCACCAGCGCCATTTACGAAATCGGTGCTCAGACCGGCGCCCGTGCTCACGCCGTTCACGTGTCCCTGTCTCGCGGTTTCGAGATCTGCAATATGTACCGTCAGGCAGGCCACCAAGCGTCCATCGAGACCTGCGTGCAATACCTGATGCTGAACCACGAAGAACACACCCGTCGCTTTGGCGCCAAGACCAAGCACTACCCGCCCATTCGCCCCAAGGCTGAAATGGATCTGCTCTGGACCCATATCGCCAACGACGAATGTACTTTTGTGTCCTCCGACCACGTGAGCTGGGGCCTGGAGCGCAAGCAGTTTGATAATGTGTTCCAGAACTCCTCGGGTGGCCCCGGTCTGGAAACGCTGCTGCCCGCCTTCTGGACAGGCTGCGCCGAACACGGTATTTCCCCCACCATGGTCGTCAAGCAATTGTGCTGGGGTCCGGCAAAGCATTTCCTGCTGGAACACCGCAAGGGTTCGCTGAATGTGGGTGCCGACGCGGACATCGTGATCGTGAAACCAGAAACTTACCGCTTTGATCCGTCCAACAGCCTGTCCGCCGTCACCTGGAGCTCGTTTGAAGACCGCGAATTCCAAGTTCGCGTGGAAGCCACCTACGTGCGCGGCCAACTGGCCTGGGACGGCAAGACAGTACGGAATGCCCCAGGCGACGGTCAGTTTATCCGTCCTCACAAGGCAGGCGAGCTGTCATGAGCCTGGCCATGCCCTTGTTAAATCAGGAGCGCCTGTGGCGCAGCACCCAGGATCTGGCGGCATTCACCCTGCCGGACCAGCCCTGGACGCGCCGCGCCTTTTCCGATCTGTTCTTGCAGTCACGTCAGTGGCTGATCCAACAGTTTGAAGAGGCTGGCCTGAGCGTGCGCATGGATGCCGCCGGAAACCTGATCGGACGCCGCGAGGGGCGCAAGCCCGGCCTGGCGCCGATTACAACCGGTTCGCACTGCGACACCGTGATGTACGGTGGCCGCTATGACGGCATCATCGGCGTACTGGCTGGCCTGGAAGTGGCCCGCTGCCTGAACGAGCAGAACATCCTGTTGGACCATCCTTTTGAGGTGGTGGATTTTCTGTCCGAAGAACCTAGCGACTATGGTGTGTCCTGCGTAGGCAGCCGCGCTATGGGCGGCGTGCTGTCCGACGCCATGCTGGCCGAACGCAATCCGCAGGGCGAGACACTGGCACAAGGCATTGCCCGCGTCGGTGGCCGCCCCCAGGAACTGGCCCAGGCCCGCCGCGCACCGGGCGATACCGCCGCCTTTGTTGAGCTGCATATCGAACAAGGGCCGGTGCTGGAATCGCGTAATCTGCCCATTGGCGTGGTCAGCAATATTGTGGGTATTTGCCGCCATCGCATCATCATCACGGGTCGCCCGGACCATGCTGGCACCACGCCTATGGATATACGCCGTGACGCCCTGGTCGGTGCCAGCCTGATTATCAGCGAGGTGGACCGCAAGGCACGCCGCGCCTTGGGTGGGCCGGACTATCTGGTCGCCACCATCGGCAACCTGAACCTGACCCCCAACGCCTCCAATGCCGTACCCGGACGCGTGGAAATGATGGTGGAAGTCCGTAGCGATCGTCAGGAGCTGATGCAATCCTTTACCGAGGAACTGCTGGCGGAGTTACGCCCGCAAATCGACGCCATGGGTCTGGGTCTGGAAGCGGCGCAAGTCAGCCTGGCCAAGCCCACGGACTGCACGCCCGAAGTGATGAACATCATTGAGCAGGCCGCCAGTTCACTGGGCTATCAAAGCATGGTGATGCCCAGCGGCGCCGGTCACGATGCCGTCTATATGGCCCCCAGCGGACCCATGGGCATGATCTTCATTCCCTGCCTAAATGGCCGCAGCCATTGCCCTGAAGAATCCATTAGTTCCGAGCAGTTGCTGGATGGAACACGGGTTCTGTACCAAACCATTGTCATGCTGGACCAGGCTCTGGAGAACTGAGATGGACTGGCCTTGTGATCAGTTAAGCGAACGCGAACGCTACCGCTTGTTGGTCAACACCGTGTTACCGCGCCCTATTGCCCTGGTCACCAGTTGCGACCAGCAAGGGCGCGTGAACACGGCCCCCTTCAGTTTTTTCAATGTCATGGGGTCCGAGCCGCCCGTCATCGCCCTGGGTCTGGAAAACGACGCAAACTCGGCCGATGGCCTGAAAGACACCACCCGCAATATTCTGGCCACACGTCAATTTGTAGTGAACCTGATCAGCGCCAAGATGGCGCAGGCCATGAATATCTGCGGGATTGCCTACCCCACCGGCCAGGCCGAACACCTGCATGCTGGGCTGGATCTGGCCCCCAGCCGTCAAGTGCGACCACCACGCATTGCGCAAAGCCCGGTGCAGTTTGAATGCCGTTTGCACACTGCATTGGACATGGGCCCGCTACGCCATATCGTCATTGGCGAGATCCTGCATCTGCATTGTGACGACGCCATCCTCACGCCTGAAGGGCGTATTGATATAGACGCCTATGACCCTATCGGACGCCTGCACGGCTCTGACTGGTACGTAGGCTTGCTAGGCCGTTTCCAATCAGAAAAATTCAGCCACCAAACCGGGCCACAACCCACCCAACCATAAAAACATCATGAATCGTCGCCCCCACATCTACGTTCTGAACCCTAATTCCAGCCAGATCGTAACGGACGGTCTGGACCGTGCCGTCCAGCCTTTGCGCCTGGCTGATGGCCCGGCTATTTCCTGCCTGCGTCTGCCCGAAGGGCCTGCCGGGGTGCAGAGCCAAACCGACATCGATACCTTGATCCCGCATTTGCGCGCCCAGGCCCTGAGCGTGAAAGATCAGGCCAGCGCCTATGTCGTCGCCTGCTTTAGTGATCCCGGCCTGTATACCCTGCGCGAAGCCGTAGACGTACCTGTGCTAGGCATTGCCGAAACGGGGGTGCTGACGGCCCTGTCTCTGGGCCAACGCTTTGGTGTGCTGTCCATCTTGCAGGCTTCCATTCCGCGTCACCTGCGCTACTTTGGCGCCATGGGCGTGAGCGATCGTTTGGCGGCTGATCTGGCCATCAATATGGAAGTCTCCGCACTGGCGGACGAGGCAAAAACTCTGCAACGTCTGACAGAGGTGGGCACCCGTCTGCGCGATGAATATGGGGCCGATGTCGTGGTGATGGGGTGTGCCGGTATGGCCAGTCAGCGCGAGGCTCTGGAGCAGAATTTGGGCATTGCCGTGGTGGAACCGACTCAGGCGACCGTGGCTGTTGCCCTGGGCCGCTGCTTATTAGGCTGGTAGGCCTTGATGAACGCCCCTTTGCACACCAGCGCACTGGCAACGGCACAACGTCTACTGCAGGCGCGTCAAGATAACCAAGCCATTGAGGATTGGCCCGATGCGCTGCGCCCCCTGTCCTTTGATCAAGCCTATGCTGTCCAGGCCCTGCAAATGGAAGCCTTAGGCCCCATAGGCGGCTGGAAAGTAGGTGCCGCCAATAGCATGGCCCCGCCTACCTGCGCCCCCCTGCCCCAGCGTTTCCGCTACGCCAGTCCCGATGCTCCTGTTGCGCAGAATCTGTCCCTGCGTGGCATAGAGGTGGAGATCGGCCTGATCATGGGCCAGGACCTGCCACCTGGCCCAAGCCCGTATACACCAGAGCAAGTGTGGGCAGCGGTCAAAGAAGTGTGCGTCGCGGTGGAGATTGTGGAATCCCGCTTTGCCCACCGTGAAGCAGTAGGCCGACTGTCCACCCTGGCCGATCTGGCCAGCCACGGCGCACTGATTCATCAGGCAAAAGGAGTCGCTGCTAAAGACATACGCTTGCTCCAGCCCGATTGGGTTCATCTGCACGTAGGGCAGCAAGCCCCTTTGCAAGGGCCCAATCAAAATCCTGCCGGTGATGTCATGCGCCTGCTGCTCTGGCTGGCCAATCAAGGTAGCCACCACTGTGGTGGTTTACAGCAAGGGCAAGTCATCATTACCGGCACCTGCCTGCCTATGCTGCAGGCCGCGGCGGGTGATCGCATTCACGCTGCCATTGCAGGCCTGGGCGAGCTGGACTTTATGTGTAGCTGAGATCCCCGTGCCAGCGCCCAAAATGGCGCTGGTATTGCCTGACAGAGCTCCCCTTTAAGCGGGTGGCAGAATCACATCCCAATAGCCGTACAATTCCAGACCTGCCCCACGAGCCACGCTGGCCGAGGCTAGATTGTCACCCTGGAAGCGGTATTGCGGCTCCCAGCCTTGCTGCAAGGCGCAATGGCTCATGGCCTGGACCGTCGCGCGCGCGTAGCCCCGGCCACGCTTGTCGGCTCGGGTCAAAACACCCAAATCGGCCATGCCAAACTCGTCTTCATCCCAGGCATACATGCTGGCCGCGCAGGCCAGCTCTTCGCCATCGAAAGCACCAAAAACCAGCCAGTGATCCAGCTCCACATAACTGGCGTCTCGGTCCTCTTCGCTGGCTTGCTCGCAGAAGGCTTCAAATATAGCGGCATCGTCGGCATTTAACTGCCGCACAGGCCCGTCTGCCGGGGCGGCGCTCAAGCCCGCCTGAACCGCCAAAGGGAAATAAAACAGCGCATCCGCACCGTGGAAATGCCCGCCAGCCTCTTGCACCGCGGCCTGCAAATCCTCCAGAGAAACCAAGGGGTCCGGGCCTATGGCTTTTGCCATTGCAGGAGAGATCAAGGCCCACACTGGCTGGCCGGGACGCTGCAAGACCATGCCTGCTTCGCCCTCATCCAGGCTGTCATCAACACGCAGCACCAGACCTGCGCTGCTGCTGTAGGGAATGCCGCGTGCAAAGCGGGTCTGCCAATAGCGGCTGACCTTGGGAGAAAACACGTTTTGTTCGGAAGAAGCGGAAATAACCATCATTGAACTCACTCAAAAATACGTAGCCAATCAGCCAGACACCGAAGGTGGGCTGGCTGATCGTTGATGCGAGGAGAAGCAAGCGGATGGGGTTGACACACTTGCCCGTCTACACAGACCAGCCGAGTTTAAAAAAACTCATCCAAAAGGCAAAAGAAAGCGATGCGCTCGGCATCCATTTCCACGCCGTACAGGGCAAAGAAAGGCGCCAGCCATTTCTTGCCCAGATTGCGTTCTATACTGCGCGCCGTCAGCGCCAAGTCCTGAAAACGATCCGCCACGCCCAAGCGTCCACAGTCAATAAAGCCGCTGAACTGCCCTTCATACACCATGAAGTTGGGCAAGCAGGCGTCGCCATGGGTGACTACCAGATCTTCCTGAGCCGGGCGGCCGGCGTACAGCTCGTCCAACAGACTTTGCACGGGCATGCCCTGACGTTCATCGTCAAAATCTTCTTCGTCAATCAGACCAGCTTGTGCGCGCGCAGCGGCATCAGCCAAGCGGTGTTCAAGACGATGATCGAAGGGGCAGGACTCAAGCGGCAAGCGGTGCAAACTTTGCAAGGAAGATGCCAAGAGCTCCACGGTTTGCTGTGGAGACAAGCCTTCTGTGCAGGCCAGATCGCGCCCGGCAACAGCACTCATCAACAGCCAATAGCGCCCCTCTGCCCGCAAAGTATCCAGCACTTGAGCACAAGGCAGGCCTTGCGCGTGCAACCAGCGCAAACGTTCGATTTCATCAGGCAGTTCGGCCAAGGGCAGATCGTCCTCTGCCTTCACAAACTGGCAGGTGCCATCCGGCCAGTCCAGACGCCAGACATTCGCCCCGGACTCCCCTATGGTTTGAGCTTGTACCGTGGCGGCAGCCAATCGGGTTTGCCAAGCAGCTGGAAAACTCATACTCAAAAAACCTTGCTAAAAACAGTTGCTAAAAATGGGGGCAGTGCATCAAACGGGGGGCATCAGACAGCACGGCACATCAGGCCTGATATTGAAGATGAATCAGGGGGTAAGGCTTGCCTTGATCGTCCACTGGCGAGCGACCAATACGCTTGAAGCCCATTTTTTCGTAAAAGCCTATGGCCTGTTCATTCTGTTCGTTCACATCCGTGCTCATGGCCGGGTGCAGGCTCAGGCCGTGCAGCACCAATGCTTTTCCCACCCCCGTACCACGGCTGTCCGGATCAACAAACAGGGCTTGCATATGGCCATCGTCAATCAACATGAAGGCCAGTGGATAGTCCTGATCGTCCACCGCCAAGCACAAGGTGGCCTGCGGCAGGAAACCGCAGACCATCTCATCAATTTCCTGACGGTCCTGAGCGGATAAAAAGTCGTGCGTGGCATCGACGGCCTTGCGCCAGATTTCGATGACACGTTGCCCGTCCTCGGGGCGTGAATAGCGAATATTCATTCTCAGTCTCTCTTTCTAAGGCTGGCCCTTTCAGGCCAAGTAACACCAAGCTCATGCCGCGTGGCGCTATGCGTCTGACGACGCAGGGAGCAAGCCTTGCGACTCGAAGATCTTGCGGTAAATATCGCGCACCACAGCCTGCTTTCTTTGGTTGTAGTCCTGCACGGTGCCCACCGCTTGCGTGGCCTGCATCTTGGCCTGCGCATAGCGCCGCAAATCATCCGGGTGCGTGCTTAACCAGTCCCGGAACAGAATATGGCGCATATGCTCGGGGCAATCAGGGCCGAACACATGCAGGTTCACGCGCGGTTCTTCCTGACGCAGCATGCGGTGCTGATACCAGGATCGTTCACGAATGCTCAGTTCATAACCCAAGGCATTCAGGGCCGGCACATAGTCCTGCTCGTGCTCCGGATCTGCCACCAGCACATCAATATCAATGACCGGCTTGGCGGGCAGACCCAATACCGCGGTCGAGCCCACATGCGCAATCATCAAGGCCTTATTGCCCAAGGCATCCCGAATCTCCTGGCTCAAGCGCTGGTACAGCACTGGCCAGGCCGCGTCATAAGCCTGGACCGCGATCACTTCCGCTTTAGGTGCACCGGCCACCCAGGGGTTTTCATTGGGATCACCTTCCTCAAAGAAGGTGATTTTGCTGAATGCCGATGCAGGTACGGTGTTTTTATCTTCACTCATCATCGCTCTGCCTGAAACTGATTGCTCTACTAGCCTAAATCCTACCCAATTCACGAAGTCTGTCCTGCCTTGAGTAGTTCGGCATACACGCCTCCCTGCTCTGCCAATTCCTGATGCGTACCCTGCTCCACCAACTTGCCTGCTTTCAACACAAAAATGCGATCGGCATGACGTATGGTGGAGAGCCTATGTGCAATTGAAATAACGGTACGGCTGGCCGCCATCTTTTCCAGGGCGGCAGACATGGCGTTTTCCGTGGCGTTATCCAAGGCGCTGGTCGCTTCGTCCAACAAAAGCACAGGCGGGTTACGCAAAATAGTACGCGCCAAGGCCAGACGTTGCTTCTCACCTCCAGAAAAACGATAACCGCGCTCGCCCACGGTGGTTTCATACCCCTGCGGCAAAGTCATGATGAAATCATGTATCTGGGCCGTTTTGGCTGCTTCCAACAAGTCCTCGTGGCTAGCCTCGGGCCGGGCAAAACGCAGGTTCTCGGCAATACTGGCATTAAGCAAAAAGGGCTCTTGATTCACCACCCCCAGAACGCTAGCCAATTGCTCGAAACTCATCTGGCGCAAATCGATGCCGTCAATTGTGATGCTGCCCTGCTCAGGGTCGGCCAGACGTGCCAGCAAATAGCCCAGCGTTGTCTTGCCAGCCCCCGTAGGCCCCACGATGGCGACATGACTGCCCGGCGGAATATCCATGCAAATATCGGACAGCGTTGGCGTCTCTGACTGATAGCGATAGCTGACCGCTTCCAGCTTGACGTGCCCTCGCGGGCCGGCGTCAGGAAAGGGTTTGGGCTGCGCAGGCTCGGTCAATTCAGCCGGGGTATCCATATATTCAAAGATTCGCGTGAACAGGGCGCGGGTAGTGCGCAAGCGCACGCCGCTTTGCAGCAAATCTTCCAGCGGCCACATCAGTTGCTCCTGCAGGGCAATCAAGGCCACCAGGGTGCCAATCGTGACGGTCAAGCCTTGTCCAATCAACCAGCCACCCAGCAATAAGGTCAACGCAGGCAAGGCACCCAGCAATAAATAGATCAAGGACCATTGCCATTCACCTGCCGTCTGGGCGCGCACCTCCAGACGAGCCACTTGCGAGGACACCTGCGCGAATCGTCGGGTTAAAAAACCGCTCTGGGCCAACGTACGCGACAAAATAATACCCGGTGCAGACAAGGTTTCCTGCACCGTTGCCGACATATCCGCATGGCCTGCTTGTTGATCGTGCGTCAGGCGCTCGCGCAGTTCGCCCACTTTATTGCTCAGCCAGATGGATGGTGGCAAGACCGCAAAAGAAAACAGGGCCAGTCGCCAATCCAGCAGCATCATGGCTATTGCTGTCGTGGCCACCACGCTGAAATTGCGTGCCAAATCCGTGGCTGTATTACTGACTACGGCTTGCAAACCACCAATATCATTAGCAATACGGGACTGGATTTCCCCGGTCCGGGTGCGGATGAAAAAACCCAGAGACAAGCTCTGCAAATGGCCATAGAGACTGACACGCAAATCGTGCATGATCGCCTGCCCGATCTTGGCGGACAAAACGGTTTGCAGCACATTGATGCCAGCGGAAATTGCGCTGATCCCCAGCAAGCCCAGCACCAGCCAGAGCAGCAGGCCAAAGTCTTGTTCTGGCAAGGCCGTGTCTATGATTTCGCGCAGCAAAAAAGGAGACACCACCCCAATCACGGCACCAAAGGCAATCAACAAGCCCACCAGCAGCAAGCGGGAGCGCCAGGGTTTGAACAAGCCCAGAATCCGGCCCACCGAGGTGTGGCGGGACGACAGGGTTGCGTAATCGATATCCGTGTCTTTTTCTATCATCAAAGCACTCAGGGTTTGGCGAAAAAGCGTTTAGCTAAATCAGCCGGGTTTCCATCAAAAATAAATGTCGCAAATGCTGCTCGGCTTGCTCTGCCGTCAGGTCGATTGCTTCGGTCAGCAACATATTGGCCAGACCGTCATACAGGGCGGATAAACGCAGCGCTGTGCCACTAGGATCGGGGGCTTGCCACAAGCCTTGTTCGGCACCACGGCGCAGGTAGGAAGCCAATTGCTCCAGCATCCTGTTCTGTACCCGAGAGATCACAACGGCCAGTGCCGCATCGGTTCTGGCCAGATCTGTGGCATCCATCCACAAGAACCAATAAATGCGACTGCTCTGATCAAAGGCGGAGCACAGGTAGTTTTCCATGAAGGCAGCGGGCTCCTGCTCCTGCCCGTCTTCCTGCCCCACCAACTGATCAAAAATCTCGCCCCAGGCCTGGGCCCGTAATTCGGACCAACGGAAATAGTGGTTCAAAAGACCGCGGCCTACGCCTGCCCGTTCGGTCACCATGCGCGTGGTGGCGGCACGAACGCCCACTTCCAACAAAATCTCGACAGCGGCCTGTCGGATGCGGGTTGCACTGTCTTCTTTTTCACTCATCCCTTTATCTCCTCTTGACGAACATTGAGCAAGCGCTCAACATTATGGCATTGAACATGCGCTCAATCAATAAACATCTATGTCTACGACTCTTAGAAACTCCTCTATCGACCTGGTGCGAACCGCCGCTTTGATTGGTATTTGCGTGGTTAATCTGCCTTTTTTGGCCATGAGCAACGATGTGCCCACGGCGGACTCCCCCTACTACGACCAGGCCGCCGCCTTCCTGATCGAATTCCTGTTTCAGGGCAAATTCTTCCTCTTGTTTTCGCTGATTTTTGGCTGGGGCATAGAGATTCAGGCTCGCTCCGCCGCACGCGCAGGTGTCGCGCTCAGTACGCGCTACTTTCGTCGCCTAAGTGGTTTGGCTTTATTGGGCTGCCTGCACGCCACCCTGGTGTTCACGGGCGATATTTTGTTGCTCTACGCCGTGCTGGGATTGCTGATCTGGCCGCTGCGCAATCGCACACCCGCCAGCCTGATGAAAATCGCCCTGGGCATGGTGTTTGTCGAGTTCTTAAGTCTTGCCGTGATTGTGAGCATGCAGTCGAGCTACGAGCAATTGAGCTCTACCTACTCCTTGGGCGGTGCTTTTTCCCACGCCACGTTTGCCCGCCTGGAGCAATGGCCTGAGACCTTTGGCTTTCTGGTTCTGTACCAAGCCCCTTTGGCCTTCGGTGCCATGCTGATGGGACTGGCTGCCGCCAAAAGCAATTTCTTCGAGCCAGGCAGCCTGGGCCTTAAGAAACTGGGCAAGGCCTTGCCCTGGATTTTGCTGCTTGCCCTGCCCTTGAACGTCCTGAGCGCTGCTACATCGGAGGAAGACAACCTGCTGGGTGTGATTGGCCTCATGAGTGTGGCCGTAGGCGCGCCTTTGCTTTCGGCAGTGTATCTGTACCTGCTGCTGCGCTGCGCAGAATGGATACGCCTGCCCACACTGCTGATTGAAGCAGGCCGCAACTCGCTCAGCGCTTATGTCAGCCAGGGCATTCTGGCCGGCGTGATATTTAGCAGCTACGGTTTGGGCTGGTTTGACGCCTTTGGCAATGCCGCCTTTCTCCCCATGGCCATCGGCCTAGCCTTGCTTGCCATGGCCTTGACCGGCTTGCTGGCCCAGCGCTGGGGACGCGGCCCGCTGGAGGCCGTATTAAGGCGCATCACCTACGGTGCAAACCGCTAGCGCTGCCCGAACAAATCCGAGATCACCGTGCGCAGCCACCGCACGCCTTCGTCCTGCCGGCTGCGCTCGTGCCAATGTACTCGCACATCAAAGCTGGGCAGGGCCAGGGGCGTGGGCACAATGCACAATGCCGCCGGGTTCTGGAACGACAAGACCGCCACATTGGGCACGGTCAGCAAATAATTGCTGTTCACCAGAATCTGTTCTGCCGCCAAGTAATGCGGAATGGTCAGGCTTATATTGCGACGCATATCCAGCGCGCGCAGGGCATTTTCCACCAGTGAATGACCGCTGCTGGTGGCATCAATGGCCAGATGGTCGGCGGCTACAAAGGTCTCCAGATTCAGCTCGTTTTTAGCCAGGGGGTGGCCTTTACGCATGGCGGTCACATAGCGTTCACGACGAAAAATTCGTGAATGCACCCGCCCTTTAATCATGGGCAAAGAGCCAATAGCCAGTTCAATCTCGCCCGCGCTCAAACCACTTTCCAGCGCTTCCCAACCCAGGTTTTTAACGACCAGACGAATGCCCGGTGCGTGCTTGGCAACAAAATTGTTCAGCCCAGGCAAAAATACCAGTTGACCGATATCGGTCATGTGGACCTTGAACACCCGCGTGGACTGAGCCGGATTGAAACCCTGGGTCTGGGTCAGCGCTATGCCGACCTCCTCCAGCAAGGGCTGCAGTTTCTCTCGCAGCGCTATGGCAATCTGCGTAGGAGCCACCCCGTAGCGCGCCCGTACAAACAAGGGATCGCCCAAAGCGTGCCGCCAGCGCTGCACCATCAGGGAGATGGCAGACTGGCTGACGCCAAGTCGCAAAGCCGCTTGGCTCAAGTTCTGGCATTCGCAAATCAGACAAAAAGCGTGCAATTCCGCCAGCGTCCAGTTATATGTTTTGTAAATATCAGATAGCACGCTGACACCACCTCAAGTCGGTTTTTGCTCTCTATTATGTGTATTGGAAATAGTACAACGGCACACTAAAGTGCCACTACGACACAATCAGATTTGGAGGGAGGCCCCATGAGTAAAAATGAAATCACCTGGTCTAACGGCCAATGGCATAGCACCAGCGCACCTCTGATTGGCGCTACCGACCACGCGTTCTGGATGGCCACCACCGTCTTTGACGGCGCACGCTCCATCCAGGGCCACACCCCGGATCTGGATCTGCACTGCGAGCGCTTGAACCGTTCAGCCGTCACTTTGGGAATGGAGCCAGTAAAGACGCCTCAGCAGACCGTAGATCTGGTGTTAGAGGGCCTGAAACAGCTATCCCACACCACGGACTACTACATCAAGCTGCTGTATTTCGCACCCGGCGGCTTCATCCAGCCTGATCCGTCTACAAGCCAGTTGGCCATTCACATTTTTGAATCTCCAATGCCGGACGACAGTGGTTTTAGTGCCACCTTCAGCGAGTTTTTGCGCCCTGACCCGTCCATGGCCCCCACGGATGCCAAAGCCTCCTGCCTGTACCCCAACACCCAACGCATCTTGCGTGATTCCAGCGCACGCGGCTTTGATAACGCCATCGTGCTGGACTCCAAAGGCAAGATTGCCGAATTTGCGGTTGCCAACCTGTGGATTGTGCGTGACGGCGTGGTGCTGACCCCCGAGCTGAACGGCACCTTCCTGAATGGCATTACCCGTCAGCGCGTCATGCAACTGCTACGTGACGACGGCATTGAAGTACGTGAAGCCAGCCTCACGCCGCAAGACGTGTTGGATGCAGACGAAGTATTTAGCACCGGCAACTACGGCAAGGTCTTGCACTGCAATCGCATTGACGATCGCCACTATGCACGTGGCCCGGTTGAAACCCGCGCCCACGAGCTCTACATGGCTTACACCCAGCGCAACTGATTCCAAGGAAAATCACCCACCATGCCGGCCTACTTAATTGCTCGCGTACAGGTCCATGATCCGAAAACCTACGCCCAATACACCGCATTAAGCCCTGCGATTATTACCGCCCACGGGGGGCGGTTTCTGGCGCGCAGTCAGGCGCCCATCACCCTGGAAGGCCCTACTGACGCCCGCAGAACGGTGGTGGTGGAGTTTCCTGATGTCGCGCAAGCCCAGGCCTTTTATGAATCGGCCCAGTATCAAGCGGCCAAAGCCATCCGTGAACCGGCCTCGCAGGCGGAGTTCATCATCGTGCCGGGGTTTGACGGCTAAACCGCGCTGCCCTGCTCTTTGGCGTCGCGAACCTCAGGGTTCGCGACACCGGAGCAGACTCTTTAAACTATCGAATCTAATCAGTACTCTACGGCCTGCGGCGCTACAGTCGCAACACGCCCATGCCAGCGACAGCCTTCCAGTAGCGACCACATCAGGCCCTTATATTCCAGGCTGCTCTTTTCAAAGGCTTCAGTCGCCTGACACCTGTGTTGAGACTGCCTGCGATTTGTATAATGAGCGCTTCTTGCACTTCGCTAACGTCCTATAGCCCGGAAACGCTCCCCATGTCGCTTGGAAAAGTTATACACGCTGCTCGCAAACGCGCCGGTCTCTCTTTACGAGACCTGGAAAAGGCAACGGGCGTGTCCTTGTCCAAGCTCTCCAAGATAGAGAACGACAAGGCAACCCTGCGCCATCCTGAGCTGTTCGCGGTCTCCGAAGCCCTGGCGATTCCCGCCGTTGCTTTGCTAGGCGCACTGAACGGCAGCGAGCCCAGCACCATGCTGACTGGTCGACGCGCTATTACCCGTGCCAGCGAAGGCCGTGAATTCGAGCGTTCTGGCCGCAAGTACCGCGTGCTATGCGGCGATATGAGTCAGCCAGACAATCTTTTCTGGCATGTCACTATCACCGAAAAAGCACCGGGTACCGCAGCGTCTTTTCTGGCCCATCCCGGCGAAGAGTTCATCTACGTTCTGAAAGGCCAAGTCGAACTGCACTCTGCCTTGTACGAACCCGTAGTATTGGGTCCTGGAGATAGCATGCTGTTTGATGCCAGCGTGCCGCATGCCTATTTCGCTGTACGCCGCGAAGCCTCTGTCTTGATGAGCAACTCCACGCCCAAGGCTTAAGCACTGCCCTTCACAAGTCCTGACTTGACCGGCCAGATACTTGCTGCGCGAATACTTGTCCCTCCTGAAAGCCCGCAGAGCGGAACTTAAGCAGGATAACGCCGGATTAGATCAGCAGCCTTTTCACCAATCATGATGGCAGGTGCATTGGTATTGGCACTGGGCAAGCTGGGCATGATGGAGGCATCGGCGACACGCAGGCCACGCACCCCGCGCACCCGTAGTTGCGGGTCCAGCACAGCGTTTTCATCGCCGTCCGGTCCCATGCGACATGTCCCAACTGGGTGGCTGAAACGGATGCAATGACTACGCAGGAAGGCGTCCCACTGCTCGTCCTCTGTCACCTGCGCTCCGGGATGCAGTTCGCCCTGCATATAGGGTGCAAATGCGTCGGAATTGAAGAACTGCCGTGCCAGCTTGGCCCCATCACGCAGCCTGCGTCGGTCGTCTTCATGGCCCAGCATCACATGCTCGATACGCGGTAAATCTGCTGGGTTCGCCGAGCGCAAAGTCACTTGACCTCGCGCCAGAGGGCGACATACGTTCACGGCAATCACCACGGCGGGCATTGGGAAAAACAAAGGCCCATCCCCCACCGTGTTATAGCCAATAGGAGTAAAGGTCAGCTGCACATCGGGCTCTGTTTCCTCAGGGCGAGTTTTGGCGAAAGCCACCGCATGACCAATAGGCGTAGCACCCGGCCCGCGCCCCCGGAACAACCAGTTCGTGCCGTGCTTGATCACACTCCAAGGGTCAGTTTCCACGTTATAGGTACGCACATTCACCTCGGCGCTGATCATCACGCCGGGATGTTCCTGCAAGCCTTGCCCCACACCGGGCAGATCACAAACCGGCGTAATGCCATGCCTAGCCAACGTCTCGGCAGCCCCGATACCGGACAGCATCAAGAGTTTGGGCGAAGCCAGGGCACCGGCGCAGACAATGACTTCCTTGCGCGCCCTAGCACTGAACACCTGGCCTTTTTTCTGATATTCGATACCTACCGCCTGAGCATTTTCGATTAAGACTCGGCGCGTCAAGGCACTCGTCAAAATTGTCAGATTAGTACGCTTGCGAGCAGGCCATAAATAAGCTTTGGAGGCACTGTGACGCCACCCCCGTTTCTGGGTTGCCTGCAAGGCGCCGACACCGAACTGAGACGCAGCGTTTACATCGTTATTGAACGGCAAACCGCACTCCATGGCCGCCTGAGTAAAGGTGCCTACCAGTTGATGGGGAGTGCGCACATCCGAGACAGACAAAGGCCCTTGCCCACCGTGAAAGCGACTGGCACCACGCGTATTGGTCTCGGCCCGAACAAAATACGGCAGTACGTCCTTGTAGGCCCAGCCCTCATTACCCTGCGCCGCCCAGCCGTCGTAATCGGCTGCACTGCCGCGCAGATAAATCATGCCATTGATCGAGCTGCTGCCACCCAACACACGCCCGGCGGGCCACACCTCGGCCCGATTATTACGGCTGGGGTCGGCCTCAACCTGATAGGACCAGCTGTATTTCGGGCTGGCGATGGCACGTTCCTCACCCGCCGGTACCCACAGGTACGGCGACAAGTCCCAACTGCCTGCCTCTACCAGCAACACGCTGACGCCAGGCTCTTGCGACAAGCGACTGGCAATAACGCTGCCAGATGAGCCAGCTCCAACCACGATGTAATCCCAGATACCACTGTCTCGCATTTTTTTATCCTGTTTGAAAAGCAGCGCCTGGCCTGGCTCTGTCGCGTCAGACAGACATACCTGGCTAATACCTGATACCTAAAACAATTTCGTTGACAAGTTGGCAGGTTAGCATAAAATTTCCCAGAATGTTTCCAAAATGGAACACAACAGAACTAAAGAAACAAGCAGAATCAGTCTAAACCACAGTCGCTTCAAGGGAAGGCTATTCAGGAGATGAAATGGATATTCGATCGATCAAAACCCTGGAAGAAGTACGAGCGTTGATCAATGCTCGCCAGCCGCAGCATGTGAATATCGGCTTTGCCGATATGCAAGGGCAGATACGCGCCAAGTACGTATCGCGTGAGAAGTTTTTGCAAACCATCGACAAGGGCATTTTGTTTCCCCAGGCTACCCTGGCGCTGGACTTTAACGATGTGCTGCGGCCCATGCCCGGCGGTCAATGTCTGGCCGATGCCAAATTCGCCGACAATCTGTGCCGTCTGGTCCCCGACAGCGGTCGAGAGATTCCTTGGGAGAGCCAGTCGCGCAACCTGTTCTTTCTGTTTGATTACGTGGAAGAAGAAGAGCCCATTTTCCCGCGCAACGTCTACCACCGTGTGGCCAAAAAGGCGGAGCAAATGGGCTATCGGCCGTTTCACTCCTGCGAGTACGAGTTCACCCTGTTCAATGAAAGTTCGCGCTCCATCCGCGAAAAAGACTATCGCAATCTGAATCTGGCGACCTTGGGCAAGTCGTACAACCTGATGCTGCGTCAGGGCGTGGACACGGACTTCTACAACGCCTTGCTGGATTGCTTTGCCTGTCTGGATGTGCCCCTGGAAGGCGTACACGAAGAAATGGGCGCGGGTTTTATGGAAGCGGCGCTAGGTTATCAAGAAGGGGTACTGGCGGCCGACAATGCCATTCTGTTCAAGACCTTTGCAAAAATTCTGGCGCAGCGGCATGGCCGTTTGATGACCTTTATGGCTCGCTGGTCCAACGATGCCGACGGGCAAAGTGGCCACGTTCATGTGTCCTTGCGCCGTCCCGATGGCGAGTCAGTTTTCCACGACGCCTCCCAACCCAATGCCATCAGCCAGGAGATGCGCTATTTCATCGGCGGCATGCAAAAGCTCTTGCCAGACTTCCTGATCATGTTTGGCCCCACGGTCAACTCTTTCCGCCGTTTTCAGCCCTGGATCTTTGCACCGATTACCGCTACTTGGGGCTGGGAGAACCGCACCTGCGCCTTGCGAGCCATTGGCGGTTCGCCTTCTTCTCAGCGCATTGAATGTCGCGCTCCCGGTGCAGATACCAATCCCTATCTGGCCCTGGCCTGCGCCCTGGGCATGGGGTTGTGGGGCATTGAAAACAAGATTGAACCTAGCGAGGAAATGCAGGGCAATGTCTACGAAAGAATGTCTGAAATCCCCGATGCGCTGAAATTCCCTAACTCGTTTGGTGAAGCTATTTACCGTTTCGATCGCTCTGCTGTCGCCCGCGAAATCTTTGGAAATGCCTTTGTTGATACTTACGTGGCCAGCAAATATGCCCAGGAACAAGAGTTCGCAGCCTTAGTCACCGACGTTGAACGACAACGCTTTTTTGAGTTTGCATAATGGCATCCAATCCTTCCTCTACTCCTATTGTTTCGCCTATCGACGGCCAAATTTTGGGCTCTCGCTGCATCATGAATGCAGAGCAGACTCAGGCAGCCGTACAACGCGCCAGCCAGGCTTTTAGTAGCTGGCGCAACGTTCCGCTGGAGCAGCGCATTACCCAGATTCAAGGCTTTGTAGCGACACTGGACCAGCGCCGCGCTGCTCTGGCAGAACTGCTGATGACCTTGATTGGTCGCCCCGCTCAACAGTCGGACGAGCTTTCGCGCGTTCTGGCTGTCACCGAAGACATGATTGTCCGCGCCCGCCAGGAGCTGCGAGACATCAGCATGAACTCCGACACGCAAGCCCGGCGGCTGGTACGACGAGAGCCCAAGGGCTTGTGTCTGGCCATTAGTGCCTGGAACTACCCGGTCGCCATGGCAGGCGGCATGAGTGTGGCTGCTCTTTTGGCGGGCAATGTGGTGCTGCTCAAACACGCCCATCAAACTGCTCCTATTGCCGACTTTATGGAGCAAGCCTGGCGTGACGCAGGCGGGCATCCCGATGTATTTCAAGCAGTACATCTGGACCATGCGGGTACAGAGCATTTGCTGGCGTCCGGGCAAGTGCACGCGGTCCAGTTCATTGGTTCCGACCAGGGTGGCAAAACGGTGTATCAGGCAGCTGCTGCGTGGCTGGTCAGCACCGGCCTGGAACTAGGTGGCAAAGACCCCGCCTATGTACGCGCCGATGCCAACCTGGAAAGCACCATCCCCGCTCTGGTGGCAGGAAGCTTTGACAATGCCGGTCAGTCCTGCTGTTCGGTAGAACGCATCTATGTACACGCCTCTATCTACGATCGCTTTGTAGAGGACTTTGTCAGGGGCATGAATCGGCTAACAGTCGGCCACCCGGAAAGCGAACCGGATATAGGCCCCGTTGTCAGCACGGCCGCGGCCCAACGCCTGCGTAAGCTGATTGCACTGGCACAAGACGAAGGTGCCACGGTAATTTCACACCCGGCGCAATTTGACCCTGCATCCGCCTATGTGACGCCTGCGCTTGTGCTGAATGTGCCACACGACTCCAGCCTTATCCAGGACGAGGCTTTCGGCCCACTAGTGTGCATTACTGCTGTTGAAGATGACCAGCAAGCACTGACTTTGATGAATGACAGCCGCTACGGCCTGACGGCCTCGATCTGGTCAGCCGATATTGATCGGGCCCTATTATTAAGCCGTGATGTGCAAGCGGGTCTTTGCTACGTCAACCGCTGCGACCATGCGGATTTAAACCTGCCCTGGGGGGGTGTAAAAGCATCGGGTCTGGGCAGAACCTACGGCGCAGCTTCCTTTGATGAGTACACGGTTCTCAAGGCTTTCCATGTCAATCTCCAGTCCTGATTCCAGCCCGACTCCACCCATCGACACGTGGCCTGCTGCCCAGGTTTTCAATGAGCAGGGGCGCACACCGGTGCTGCTGGTATGCGAACACGCATCCAATCAAATGCCACCGGAGGCAAATAATCTGGGTTGCAGCGCCGCTGATCTAGAACGGCACATCGCTGTGGATTTGGGGGCTGACGCCTTGACCCGCGCCTTGGCAATGCGTATTGATGCACCTGCCGTGCTGTGCACCACATCCCGACTCTATGTGGACTGCAATCGCTCCTGCCATGATCCTGACTGGATGCCGGAGTACTCGGACGGCAGCCGAATCCCCAGCAATATCGGACTGGATGACGCGGCTCGGAAACAACGTGCCCTGCGCGTCTTTGAGCCTTTTCACCAACAGGTTGCGCAAACACTCAGCGCTCTGCGCGAACATCATCCGACGGTGCTGATCCTACCCATTCATTCCTTTGCCGCTTCGCTGAACGGGCAGGAACGGCCTCACGCCGCTGTTATTTGGGAACAGGAATGGCCTGCATCCCTGATGCTGCAGGGATTATTACGACAGGACAGTTCGGTAGGGAACAACTATCCCTACGACGGACGAGAACTGCGTGGGCATACCTTCTTGCGTCACGCAATTCCAGCTGCTCTACCCCATTTCGCGATTGAAGTCCGGCAGGATCTGCTGGCCCAGCCTGGGGCAACGGAGCGTTGGGCCGGATATTTGGCTGATGCCTTGAACGACGTGCTGACTGGGCTGAAACACGCTGCGGTGTAATCGGCGGTAGTGTCCCCGTCTATTCTGGAAGCACCAGGGGCTGCACTCGCAGGAATACGAGTGCAGCCCCTAAATAGACAGGCTGATTACAGTTCCGGGCTCTGCCCTGAAGTCTGAGTCTGAGCCTAGTCTTGTGTGCGCTCCTGCCCGCTTTCCTGTTCCGCCTGCGCCTGCTTCATTTGATTGAGCAAGCTATGCAGCATTTCCGTAGACAAGCCATGCAGCACCAAACGGTAACCGGCGCGTAGCGTGGACATGGGCACCAGTGGGTGGCCGTTGTTCACCAGGATCAAATGCTCGGGAGCCTGCAAAATCTTGGCGGCATAAATACCGATGGTCTCATCCAGCTGCAGGGAGTTAGCCGCACGCCAGAAGTCGTTATCGGTCAGCAGCAACTGATACAGGGGCGTGAACAGTTCGATGGCACTTTGCAGGTCCATCTTGTTCAGCGCGCCTTGCGGCATATCATCCAAGGCCAAAGGCACGGGCTGGATCATGGAAAAATCCACTCGCTCCGGCGGGCCGATTTCCTGATTATTGTCCCGCAGGGTCTGATTCAAGCGGATCACAAAATTGAACAGGTTCAAATCGTGCTTCACAAACGTGTGATCGCGCAATTCGTCGATGTTCATGGGGGTCAAGGGCGTGGTCGGCACTTTGGTGGGCGAGTTGGCCGCAATAAAGGCCAGCACCTGTGATCCCAGATGGAAGTGGCGCAGAATCAGCCAGTTTGCTTCGGGCGAAACAAAGCGCTTCAACCCCCACACCAGAATGCGATGCAAAAGCCCGGAGTGCGACCATTTACGCGGCAAAAAGGTTTTGACGATCTGAATAACCACGATCATCAAGCGTGCCAGCGGCCGCAAAAAGGGCAGCAGATACTGGCGCGAAGAGGAACTGGAATCGGCCAGCCACGCCTGCTTGACCTCGTCCGGCAAGGGCGTGCTGCGATCCAGGTACAAGGCCCGCCAGGGATTGGGGTCCTGCGGGTCATGCGGTTTGCTTAAAAAATCCGGGGTGTGGTCCATGACTTAAAACTCTTTCGCGTATTGAAACTGCATCAGGTACAAAGCAGCCGTACGGCGTGCGGTTTCGATAATGATCTGCTCGGCACGGCCCGTTTCATCGCAATCCAAAGCCAGCTCGACCGCCACCAGCCAACGTGCCAGATGATGCTCGTCGTTCATGCCGTGATAGTGCAGGAAGCGATACATATTGGGTTCCAGCGACAGCGAGGACTTCAGCAAAGGCAACAAGGCCGGCACGATGCGTTGGCCCGTGCCTTCGATAATATAAATCGCGCCCAGCAAACCAATGGGGTCCTGGCTGGCGGCCAGACTGTGCAAATAGGCATTTAAAGCCTGACCACCGGGGTTGCGCTGCAATTGTTCGATCTCTGTCGCCGTCCCGCCCGCTTGCTGATAGTCCTCGAACAGGATTTTAAAGTCGTCCTGTTCTTCACCGGCATGCATGCGAATCAGTTCAGCCAGCGGAGCGTAGGTGGGCGACAAGGAGTCGCACGCTTCCCGCATCCATTTCGCCCCTTCGCGCACTTGCGGAATCCAGTCTGCCATCCATTTTTGATAATCCTGCAGGCGCATGGACCCGTCATGCAGACTGCGCAGCAAAGGTGTGCGCCAGACTTGCGAGCGGTAATCGTGCCAGATGGGTGCCAGGCGTGTCAGCAGATCGCGCAAACCTTGCGGTGCATTGGCCGGATCATGCGGTGGAGCAATATCTACCTGGTCCACCGAAACCGGAGCGGACTGCGTGGCAGAGGGGTAGGACACGGCAGCGGCCGGAGCGTCGCAGGCTTCTACTTCCAGCAGCATATATGCCGTCATGAAGCGGCCCGACTCAGGCACGTAGCACAGGATTTGTTCGCCGGGCGTCAAGGTCCGATCACGCATGAACTCAGCCAGCATGATCAAAATGGAAGCAGCGCCCGTATTGCCGCGCCAGCGCAGATTGCTGTACCAACGCTCGGCTGGAATCGACAAACCGGCCTGCTCCAGCAGATCCGCCACCACGGGGATAAATTTTTCGGACGAGTAGTGGCACAGAAAATGGCTGATGCGCTCGGGGTCTACCCAGCCGTCACGCACCAGCTTCACGTATTCGTGGATGCCAATATCAAACAGATGGGGCAGCAGACGAATGTCCTGACGCAAGGACAAAGCCCCCGCTTCCTCTGCCGCCGCCCAGGAGTCGTAATCCAGATGGCTGCGGGTGGAGTCCCGCGTTGAGCCTAGCTGCATGCAAACCGGATAGTCACCCGAGAAGGATTTTTGATGAATCCAGCGCAAGCGCAGACGGACACCGGGCTGCGTCGTAGGCAAGACCTGATCTTTATGGCTGAGCAACGCAGCACCCGCGCCGTCAGACAGCATCCAGCGCAGGAAGTGGGAGTCAAAATCAGCCTGATAGCCTTGCGAGGCAAAGCGCGAACGGCGGAACAGCCGCGACGGCATTTCACTGGCCACAGCCATGCCATGACGATGGGCACCCAGCTCAATCCCTTGGGCAACCGCTTGCAAGGCTGTCACGCCCGCCGCGCAAATCCCGTGCACGGAATGTACTTCCAGCGGAGGAGCGCCCAATTCACCCTGAATGCCATTGGCAAAACCAGGCATCAGCAAATCGCCACCGGAGGACCCACTGGCCAGCAGGCCGATATCGCCCATGCTCAGTCCAGCCTGCTCCAAACACGCGCGCACCGCATTGGCGGCCATTGCCGTGTTGCTCCAGCGGGTGCTGCCATCTTCAGCAATGGCGTAATAACGCTGCTGAATGCCGTTTTCAGCCAGAATGCGCTGTTTGATGCGCCCCGAGATACGGTTCAAAGGGGCAATAAAGTTGTCCATCGCAGTGTTATCGACCGGCTCGCCGGGCATGAACCACTGGGCCTGATGGATAACGACCTGATCAAAGGCCACGGGCATAGAAATACTCCTGATTACACGGAATCACGCCGACGCTCCGTTTGGCCCACGGCGTTCAAAGATTGACTGCGGTAACGGGGCACAAACAGGCCCAGCACAAAGACACGCAGCATATAAGGCACCAAGCCCCCCTCGTTCAAGGCATCGGGGGTACGGGCTCGGTATTCGTTCTTGTGCAAGTGGGTCAACTCGGACCAATGCGCACGTGAATGTTCATGGTGGGCCACATGCAGGCCAATATTAAAGAGCAAAGGATTGACCAGCCCCTCGAAATTACGGGCATAGGCCAGTTGCTCGCCCTGGCGAGCCTGAGGCCGACCATCGGCATGAGCGTGTTGCAAATAATTGGTGGTCAGTAACCAGTGCAAACCGTGCAGCTGCGGCACAATCACATACAGCAGGCCTTTGACCGGGTCCAGGGCCAACGCCAATGCCCAGCTACTTAGCCAAAGACCATATTGCGCCATGCAGTAAGTCCAGACGCCCGGCCAAAAACGGCGCAAACGTCCCAGCCACGCAAAAATATAAGGATAAAGAGCAGGGGCGGCCTCAAAGGGGTGCATCAACCAGCCCAGCGTGTCGTTAGTATCGCCACGCCAAAAGCGGTAAGTGCGGGCGATGTCTTTTTCCCCGTGCTTGTAGCGATGATGGTTGCGGCCATGAGCAGGCCAGAACACACAAGCGGGATGCCCTTGCAGCAAGGTCAGCCAAAAATCCGTCAGGCGATTGGCTAGACGGCCATGCCACATGCGCAGATGAAGGTGGTTGTGACTGATCACCCCCACGCCTAGCGTCAGAAACAAAAGCAGGCCGTACAAAATCCAGGAAAAGCCACCCCGCCACAAGACGATCACCAAGACAGGGTAGGCAATCAGATACAACAAGCTCTGCCAATCACGCCGGTTACGCAAACGCCAGCCGGAGCTCATCCCCGCGCCTCCTTGGGGGCGGGCTGGTCTGGCAAGCTAGTACCAAACAGACGATCCATGAAACTGAACTGAAAGCCGTAATTACCGTTGTAGCGGGAATGGTGGCGCTGATGGCGACGGCTGGCCGCCAGCCAGTTGCGGCTGGAAACGGTGGGGAAAAAATCGTAATTGGAGTGGCCGATGCTGTTAAAGAACAGGCTGAACAAGGGCACGGACAATAAGGACCAGAAGCTGAAGTCATGCACCACCATGGGCAGCAAGATGACATTGCCCAGCATCAGCGATTCAATCGGATGAAAGCTGTAGGTGGAAAACGGAGTAACCACCACCGAGGAATGATGCGGGACGTGGTAGCGGCGCAGCCAGGGCGTGTGCAACAGTCGGTGATTCACCCAGAAATGCACATCGTTCCAGATCACCAGTGCCAGAATTTCCAGGGCAATGCGGGTCGCACTGGCGTCAGGCGTCAAGCGCGCCCAGCCCAATTGCAGCAAACCCCAGGGAAAGACCATGCCCAGGCCAAAAATCAGAATGGCCGAACCCGATTGCAGTAGCTCCCGGCGCAGTTGGCCAGGACGCAAGGGACGCGTATCCAAAGGGCGTCCCCAGCCCAAGGCAGGAAAAAGCCAATGTGTCAGCGCCAAAGTAGCCACTGCAAACAGCAAGTAAATGCCGCCGAAAAACAATAAGCCCACGCCCATGACTTGCCAGACGCTCAAGGCTTGAAAAGCCTGCCCCATTCCACTCTCTAGGTAACAAAGTGCGCTAATGCTAGCGCGGGTAAGAAGATTACGTTTGTTAATTTGGTTACTAATTGCTCAGATGCTGTCTCGTTCGCAATAGCAATACAGTTTTGCAATAAGGGGGGCTAATCAGGGCCCGGTTTCGCACCTATCCTGTGGGGTATGCTTTTTTTTACCGGAGCCTGAGTCATGAAGAAGGTCGCCAGCATTTTGAATCCTTGTCCGTCCCTGGGAGGCGATGACGGGCTGGCTGCGCGCACCTTATTCAGCTATCAGGACCATGCAGACCAGCACAGTCCCTTTTTGCGGCTGAACTACGCCGCCCCCACGTCTTACCCGCCTCAGTCCCGGCGCAGCAAAGCCTGTGCCTCCCCCTTGCGCGGCTTTGATGTGCTCACCCTGGTCTATGAAGGCCAGATGGAACACCGCGACTCCAGCGGCCACAGCGGTTTTCTGGCTCCGGGTGATGTGCAGTGGCTAGGGGCAGGATCGGGCCTGATGTATCAAGCCTGCCATTCAGAGCAGTTCGCCCGGCAAGGCGGCCTCTGGCACATGGTGCAGCTGTGGGTCAATCTACCCGCCCACGCGAAAACTTTGCCACCACAACACCAGTACCTGCCCTGTGCCGACGTACCGACCGTCTCTTTGGCGGACAAGGCCGGCCAACTGCGGGTGATTGCCGGACCTTATCAAGGTCAGCATGGTGCACTGCGCAGCCACAGCCCCCTGCTTGTGTGGGACATCCACCTGACGGCCGGGCACGAACTGAGCCTGGAAGTACCCCAGGGTTGGAACACCAGCCTGCTGCTTCTGCAAGGCCAAGCCCAAATCAATCAGCAAATCCAGGCCCGCCCGGCACAGCTAGTCGTACTGGGGCAAGAAGGGCAGGAGATTGAGCTTCAGGCTACAAGCGACAGCCATCTGCTCTTGTTCAGTGGTGAGCCTATCCTGGAACCCGTGGTGGTCTACGGCCCATTTGTGATGAATACACAACAAGACATCACCCAGGCCATTACGGACTTTGATGAGGGGCGTTTTGGCTATGTGGCCTGATGTGGACCTTCGCACCCGAGAGCAGCGCCACTAGGGCGCAGCTTATGACAGCCGCCAGCCTTGCGGCCCCCTCTTGATGGCGCGCTTGCCTTGAGCCAGCCCGCTTACGATATACTGAGCCGTCATCGACTCCCTTGAAGACACCATGAGACGTTGGTTCGTCGTCGTCTTACTTCTTATCCTCCCTCTGCAGGCTTATAGCTCCCACTACCACGCAACCGTGCAGGGTGGTCAAAACGCATTGTTCGTCCAGCACGAATCCAGTGCGGAGCCTGTTGAGCGCAGCCTTACCCCCGGACCTCATCCTTTGCAGCAGCTTCGCGCCGTTTTGGCGCAAACGCCGATGCAACTGTACGCTGATCACGCGGATACGCCTTTGCCCTGCCCGGTACAGTCTTTCTGGCTGCATGCCTGGCCTGCGGCTTGCCCGCCTTATTCCTTGCCTGCTATTTGCTGCGAGTTTGCTCCGGAGCACCGCCCGCCGCGCGTCTGATCCCCTGACGCGCCCCGGCGCCCTGCTCCCGCTTTTTTGCACTAATTATTCTGTCTAACAGGACAACATCATGGAATGGCTACTCGATCCCGGCATCTGGGTCGGTTTATTAACTCTTGTGGTGCTGGAGATTGTTCTCGGCATCGACAACCTGATCTTCATCGCCATCCTGGCGGACAAGCTGCCGCCCCATCAGCGCGACCGCGCCCGTTTGATCGGCCTGTCGCTGGCGCTCATTATGCGTCTGGGCTTGCTAAGCGTGGTCTCCTGGCTGGTTACCCTGACCGCCCCGCTGTTTTCAATAGGACCGCTCAGTTTTTCCGGCCGCGATCTGATTCTGCTGCTGGGTGGTTTGTTTTTGCTGTTCAAAGCCACCAGCGAATTGCACGAACGCCTGGAAGGTAGCGGCCACCACTCCAGCGCCAACAAGGCCTACGCCAGCTTTGGTGTCGTCGTTGCGCAAATTGTGGTGCTGGACGCCGTGTTCTCGCTGGATGCGGTGATCACTGCCGTGGGTATGGTGGAAGAGCTGCCCGTCATGATGGCTGCCGTCATCATCTCGATTGCCTTGATGATCTGGGCTTCCAAACCACTGACCAGCTTTGTGAACAACCACCCCACCGTGGTTGTGCTGTGTTTGAGTTTCTTGCTGATGATTGGTCTGACGCTGACCGCCGAAGGCCTGGGCTTCAAGATCCCCAAAGGCTATCTGTACGCCGCCATTGGTTTTTCCATCCTGATTGAGTTCTTCAACCAGATCGCTCGCCGCAGCCTGCTGCGCTCCGAGTCGCGCCGGCCCTTGCGTGACCGCACGGCAGAGGCCGTGCTGCGCATGCTGGGCAACCGTAAAGGTGAAGACAAGGACGACAGCCAAAATGACGGCCAGCCAGAGTTGGACGAACAGGCTTTCCGTACCGAGGAGCGCAATATGGTCAGCGGGGTACTTAGCCTGGCCGAGCGCCCTATCCGCTCTTTGATGACGCCCCGTCAAGAAATTACCTGGCTCAATATCGAAGACTCCACCGACACCTTGCGCCAGCAATTGCGCTCTACCCCGCACAGCTTCTTGCCCGTGTGTCAGGGCGACTTGGATCAGGTGGTGGGTGTGGCCCGTGCCAAAGACTTGCTGGCCGATCTGGACGATTACCCGCAAGTGAAACTGTGGCCAGACTTGCGCGAGCCCATCATCGTGCATGAACACACGGATGTGCTCAGCGCCATTGCCATGTTGAAGCAGTCCAACGGGCAGTTTGTCCTGGTTACTGACGAATATGGGGCGATTGAAGGCTTGCTGACCCCCATCGACATTTTGGAAGCCATTGCTGGCGAGTTCCCCGACGAGGACGAACAACCCGCTATTCAGCAAATTGGTCCCAATCTGTGGCAAGTGGACGGCGGCATCGACTTATTGCTGCTGGCCCAGGCCGTGGAAGCGGACGACCTGCTCTTGAAGGACAGCAGCTTTAATTCCGTGGCGGGCTTTTTACTGGAACGTCTGGACTCTTTGCCAACGATTGGCACCGTGGTGGAGGCCGATGGCCTGCGCTTCAAAGTCACGGAAGTCAGCCAGCGCCGCATTGCCACCGTGCATGTCAGCCGCTTGAATGAGCCACAAGAGACTCAAGAGTAAAGCAGGATAAAGGGTGCGAAGGTCTGAAGTTCAGCCCTTCGCACTCAGCTTAAGCGCGGCTTAGCAACACAATCCCGCCGGGGAATCGCATGATGCTCAGTCCGTACAGCTCCTGCAAGGTATCCAGCGCTTCAGGTAAGCGATCCAGGTTGACGGCAAAGTTCACCAATAGATGCCCCAATGTGGCATCTCTCAAAATCAAATGGCCAGCCCAGTAACGATTCAGCTCGGCCAGAACCTGCGCTAGCGGCTGTTCATGAAACACCAGATTGCCTTGACGCCAGCTGGGCAAATTATCGGCCGATACCGTCTGCACTGAACTGATGGCATGGCGTCCATACACCAGTTGCTCACCCGCCCCCAGCCTGTACCCTTGCCCGGCAAAATCCACTTGAGCACTACCGGACAGACAGGTCACCTCGGTTTTCCCGTTCAGATAGCGGATGTTGGTGCGACCATTAAAGGTCTGAATCGCCCCCCCGCCAGCAAATACGGTGCACACCTTGGCAGAGCGCTCGGACTGGCGCACTTCAATTTCCCCGTCCAGCAAGGCCACCACACGGCCCACATGCGGGTCGTCGCTGACATTCAGGCGGCTGCGGGTATTCATGTCCAGCCACACCTGATCCAGCAATTGCACACGTCGTTGTTCACCCGCGCCGGTGCGGTAGTCAGCACGCAAATCCGCCAGCGAAGGCCACAACTGCAGCGGCGGCTTGACCACCAGATAAAGGCCGCCGCCCAGCAACAGGCCGCCCAGCAGGGCGCGCCGCAGGGGCTGGTGGCCGCGTGGCCGGGTCAACTTAGCTTCGCGCAGCCAATCTTCACGGTTTTGGGGCATGGCATCCCACATTTCACGCGCTTGCGCGAAAGCGGATGCGTGGGACGAGCTGCGACCACACCAGCGGCGCAGTTCCCGGGCCTGACGAGAGGTCAGCGAGGACGTTTTCAGGCGGCTGACCCAGGCTCGTGCCTCCTTGTGCAAGGTGTCTTCATCCAAATTCAAGGCATTAGCAGGGTTCATCAACAATCAATCTATAAAGCACTACACACGGGCTGCTTAGGGCAGCTCAAATCGTTTTATTCCTTCGTTTAAACGCTACAAAGAGAGAATTCAACGGCAAACGTAAATTGTCGGAAACTCCAGGCCCTATCGTCAAGCTACTGCCTGTAATAAGCATCAGCGGCTAATCCTCACAACTGCGCATTAATTGCTGGCGCAGCCAGACGTGGGCCGGGTCGGCATGCCGACGGCTATGCCAAACTTGTTGAAAAAGTACGGTAGGAATAGGTAGGGGGGGCTGGAAAAACACCAGCTTGGCGCTGTCACGCAAAGGCCCGGCAATACGGCTGGATACCGTCAAGACCAAATCTGTGCCCGTCAGTACCTGGGCCGCCGCACTCCAATGGGGCAGTGACAGCACGATCTGACGTCGCAGCCCCTGGCGGCTGAGCACATTATCCACTTCGCTTTCCCCTCCGGGGCGCATGGAGACCAAAACGTGGGGCCGCTGCAACCATTCATCCAGCGTCAGGCTGCCCGCTTTCCCCACACTGGCCGCGTCGGCAATGCAAATTAGATGCTCTTCAAATAAGGTCTGCGCCTGCAGGCCGGGATGGATTTCAGAAAACACCCCCAGTGCCAAATCAATTTCGCCATCTTCCAGCTGCATCAACATCGCTTCCCGGCTGGCCTGACTGACCGCCAGACGAATACCAGGCGCATCCCGACGCAAAATGCGCATCAAGCGTGGCAGGACGATGTGCGCACCGTAATCGGACATGGCGACACGGAATTCCCGCTGCTCGCTGGCCGGGTCAAAGCCACCGGCATCCAGCAAGCCATTCAGTTGCAGTAAGGCGTGTTCCAAGGGCCGCTGCAATTGCAGGGCCAAGGCCGTCGGTTCCAGCCGTGAGCCGCGCCGAATCAATAAGGGATCGTTAAATATTTCCCGCAAATGCGCCAAGGCATGGCTGACCGCTGGCTGGCTTTTATGCAGCCGACGCGCGGCACGCGTCACATGTTGCTCGGTCAGCAAAGCATGCAGGCTCAGCAGCAGGTTCAAATCGATGCGTCGAAGTTCATCCATATAACGAATATTGAGTGTGCATACTATTAATTTCAATAAGAATGACGAATAGTGCACTATAGAGCATTGATTCTTAAGGAGTGCCACTAATGCCCAGTACCGCTTTATTCAGTATGTTGATAGCGCTTGTTGCCGGATCTGCCGTGCCTTTTCAGGCGGCCAGCAATGCCGTTCTAGGTAAGGTCCTGGGCCATCCGCTGTGGGCGACTCTGGTTTCACTGTGCATCAGTGCGGCACTGGTTGTACCGACCTTATGGTTGATGCGCGCACCGGCTCCCCTGACTGCGCAACTGGCGAACGCACCCTGGTGGGTATGGACCGGCGGTATAGGAGGGGTGATTTATATCAGTGCTGCCCTGATTCTGACTCCGCGTATGGGAGCAGCCAGTTTTATCGTCTGTGTGGTGGCGGGCCAAATGCTCAGCTCCATGCTGATTGACCACTATGGCCTGATGGGACTGACCCCGCGCCCGGTACATATGGGGCGCATCGCAGGTGTCTTGCTGATTTTGATGGGTATGGGTCTGGTGCAGTGGTTCACGCCTTCGGGGCCAGTTGCAGACACTGAGGCCACAGACAAGCACGCCACTGCGGATCAGAGCCCCCGACACATGGCCCAAAACAGCGATCCCAGCACGAGTGCCAGCCCAAAGGATCAGGCCAGCACACGTTCTTGAGGACTTAGCTTTGAGGAGCTGGGCAGCGGTACTGGCAGCACCACCAGAAACCGGCTGATAAGGAAGCGGCGCACAACATGCCCAAAGCCAGCAGCAAGCCGCTATCAAACAGCAGCGGCGCCACGACTCCCGACACAGTGGCAAACAAGAGCATCTGCCAGGCACTTTGAACTGAGGAGGCCAGCCCGCGCATAGTTGGGAAGGTGCCCAATGTCACCACCGTCATACCAGGCAAAGCCATCGACATGCCAAAGGCGTAGACGAAGATAGGCATGACCGCCCAAGGCACTTGGGCCTGAAACAGCAGGTTGTACAAGGTGTTGATCGCCGCCCCGGTCAACATGATGGTCAAGCCCAGCCGAATCATGCGGGCGGGGGCCAGCTTCTCGGCAAAGCGGGCATTCACGATAGAACCACCCAGCAAACCACCAATAAAGGGCAGGAACAGCCACGCAAAGGCCGTTTCAGTCAGGCCCAGCACGCCAATGACAAAGCTGGCCGCCGACGAGATATACAGAGCGAAACCCGCAAACGCACAGGCCACGGCAGAAATCGCCAGCACAAAGCGGCCATTACGCAGCGCGCGGCCGTAGTTAGCCAGAATGACCATGGGCTTCATAGGCTGGCGCGAGGCCACCGGCAAGGTCTCGGGCAACTGCCGCCAACAGAGCGCAATCAGAGCAATACTAAGCAGTGTCAGCATCCAGAACACCGAACGCCAGCCAGCGTGACTACTCAAATATCCGCCCACGACCGGCGCAATGGCCGGTGCCAGACTGAACACCATGGTGATGTGCGCGAACAGCCGTTGAGCGGCCACGCCTTGCACACAGTCCCGAGCCAGTGCCTGCCCCACAACGCGCCCCGCTCCGGCCGAACAGCCTTGCAGCATGCGGAAAAACAAGAGCCAGGAAAAACTGGGGGCCAGGGCTGAACCGATGGAGCCAATCAAAAACAGGATCAGCGAGGCAAGGATGACGGGACGACGTCCGAAGCTGTCAGACAGCGTGCCCCAAAACAGGCTCATGAAGGCAAAGCCAAACAAGTACAGACTTAAAGTCTGTTGAACCATTGACTGGTCAACGGAAAATTCGTCACCAATGCGGTGAAATGACGGCAGATAGGCATCTGTGGCAAAGGGCCCCAGCATGGCCAGCGCCGCCAACACCAAGGTCAGCTTGCGGTAATTCATAAATTGCTTTGGAAAACAGGGAGGGCGCCAGAAAACAGCGCAAGAATAGGGGCATGGTACCCCTGAATCTGACCGTACGGATCAGTTATATACGGGCACTAGTGTATCAAGCGATATAGCCAGGGTCGAGACCGGGCCACGGTATTCAGGCCCGGTTCTCTGCTGGTTCTACTTGCCCTGACGGGGTTAACGCCGCCCTGGAGAAGGTGTCCCAAAAGCTTCGCGGCTGGTCTGCGCAAAACCGCTTTGATGCAAGAGGCTGCGTTCAATAAAGCGGCTGACCTCGGAGCGCAGCTCCGGCAGCCAGGGGCCTTGATCAAACACTTGCGGGAACTTCATGCTGAACCAGGCGTACAGGCTGATCTGTTTGCTGAGCAGTTCTGCATCTTCCAGGCGCGATGGGCTGGCGGACTTCAACCAGGACGGTGCCGGTGGCAAAGCCATAGGCCGCTGCGCCACATAGGCCGACAGGCAGCGCTTGAAGTAATCCAGCTCTGTGTCTTTATCCACGGACACGGGGGCGCAGGCAAAGGTGAACTTTTCGCGCAATTCCAGACGAGGAGCCAGGCGGTCCACACAAAAGCCCAGCTCAATCGCGTCTTTTAACCCTGCGGTTTGGAACAAGGGGCTGTCGGAGGCCACTTTCTGCGCAAAGTACTGCAACACCGCACCGATATTGTTGTTATCCAAGAGCGACGCCAAAGCCTGGATGTGGTCCGGACTGGGGGCAATAGGCAGGCGCAAATCCACACTGGCCGTCTCGCCTTGCAGCTGAGTGCGCACATGGTTCAGATCCTGCTTGTCCATCGCACCCACATAACCTTTGGGGTACAAGCCATAGCGGCCAGCCCGTCCACCAATCTGGCGCACCTCGGTAGAGTTCAGGGCACGCATGGAACGGCCATCAAATTTATGCACGGTGGAAAACAGCACGCGGCGAATCGGCAGGTTCAAACCCATGCCGATGGCGTCCGTAGCCACCAAGATGTCGGCCTCACCCTGGGAAAAACGCTCGGATTCTGTGCGTCGCACCTCGGGTGCCAAGGCACCGTAAATGGTGGCTACTTTCCAGCCCTGAGCACGATAACGAGCGCTCAAGGTCAACACGTCTTTACGGGTAAAGGCCACTACGGCATCACCTTTGGCCACTCCCTGCGCTTCACGCTGACGGTCTTTACGTCCCCGCCATGGCGGGTCGCGCTGTTGCTTGCCGGTGGCGCGCGGCGGTTCCACCGGGTAGGGCATAACTTCCAGAGGCGTTTTGCGCTCGGTAAATTCCAGCTCCATGGTTTCTTCCATGGAGCGCAGCAAACGCTCGCAGGGGCGCAGCACCGAGGCATCGCCACACACAAACAAGGTACGGGCAGGCACACCAACCAGAGCCGCCGTCCAGGCCCAGCCCCGTTGCTCGTCTTGCAGCATTTGGATTTCGTCCAGCACCGCCACCCGCACTTCCATGGTGGGGTCCATCATCTCGACCGTGCAGGCGGTATGCTGCGCACCGGGCACCATGACGCGTTCCTCGCCGGTGACCAGATTGCAGGGAATGCCGGCATTCATCAGGCGGTCGCGCACTTCCATCGCCAGCAAGCGCAAAGGGGCCAGATACACGCCTGAACGCGCTTCCATCAAGGCTTCCAGGGCCTCGTGTGTCTTGCCTGAGTTGGTCGGCCCCAAACGGAACACCAGATGACGGCGTATGCCGCGTGCCAGGCTGAACATTTGCGGAAAGTCGCCCAGGCGCAGCAAATCCTGTGCACGCTGCTGTTCAACCGTTTCCAGAATGCGGCGTACCGGCCCACTAAGCAGGCGGGATTCAAAATCACCCGCCTCGATTTCTTTTTGTTCTATGCCCTCTTCCAGCGCCATGCGCAGCGCCTTGGCCAGTTCCAGAAAGGACGAGCCATCGATCAAGGGGCGTTGAGTCTGCAAGAAAGCATCCAGCGCATCTTCCAGACGTTGGGACAAACGATTCTGGGCGGCTACGTTGAACAGCACCGCAACCCGTGCGGGCAAGCGATCCAGTTCCGAGCCAGTACGCGGCAAAGGCACGGCTGCCTGCATACGCACATTGGCGCGCCAATGCTGACGCTCGCCAGCGACCGGCACATTCACGGCCAGCCACAAATCCTTATGCCACCACAAGCGCTGCGGGTCTTCCGGGTCTATCTCGTATTCACATTCTTCTTGTTTTTGAATCTGCTTCAGCACTTGTTGCTGACGCCATTGCGTGCGGGCCCGGTCTGCTGCGCGCTGATACTGAGATCGCTCACGCGTGTTCAGACCACTGGCATGCTGCTCACGCCATTGTTCGATCTGCTCTTGATCAATCGCAGCCAATAAATCCGGATGATGCACCACGCGATCACGGCTGGCATTGGTGCCGCCGCGCAATTCCAGCTTGCTACTGGGCAAACGTCGATCCGCCAACCATTGCTCATATTCATGGCGGGTAATGCCCAGCAAAGCCATGGTTTCTTCAGAGCCTATACATTCCTGCTCCCAAGCCCAGCGCTGCTGACGCTGCTCGCGCACTCGCTCCTGGCGTTGTGCCTGAGCTTGCAGCAAGAGCTCTTGCTGCTCGGCATCCAGCTTGAATTCTTGCGCCAGAACAGCAGCACTGGCGTTGCGACCATACACAGTCATAAACCAATGGGCAGGCTCACCCGCTTGCAAGCCTTCAAATGCTTCCAGCGAAATGTGCTGCGGGCTGCAGCCCTGCTCTTGCAGCCAGGCCGTCAAACGCTCCTGGGCTTGATCGAACTTGCGCTGTTTGTCGGTCTGTTCTTTTTGACGCGCTTGTTCACGTTCTTTTTGCGCTTGCTCCCAACGCTGCGCCCTTTGTTCGCGGTCTCGCTGTTCGGCCTGCAATTGCCACAAATAAGTCTGCGCCAACGGCAAGGATTGCCACGCCTGAACCAAGGCTTGCAACTGGGGACCTCGCTGGTCTTCGGGCCAGTTTTCGCTCAAAGGCAAAGATTGCGACGCAATCGCCCCGGCCAACTGCCCACGCTGCTCGATCAATTGCTCACGCAGGGCGGCATAGGTCTCTGCGTCCAGCTGTTCGTGGCTCATGTCATAGAGCAAGCGCAGGGTGTTGATCACTACTTCCGGCACATTCTGAGCCTTCAGAAGCTGGTCGGCATCCTTCAAACCCAGCTCAGCGCTAATGATTTGATTGAAAAAAGCCGCCTCTTGCGGCAAGCGCCAGGCTTTCAACCACAAGCGCCGTATTCCAGCCCGGTCTTGAAAACGCGCTTTCTTGGCAACCTGACGAGCAACACCTTCCAGACGCGGATAGTCCAGCCATTGGGGACGGAGCAATAAACCCGCTTGAGAGGGGACGGAGGAATCAGAAACAGACGGGGCGCGACGCGCAGCCATAGGGCGGGGACCTGAAAATACGGGAGAAAGAGACAAGAAGGGCAGAAAAGCCGGTTCAAGCAAGCATGAGCAGCATTATACGGGTCTGGCTAAGCGGCATTCAGAAGATCAGCACACACCTCTGGGAGCCTCTGCATTTGGACCACATTGAAAGACTCGGAAGCGTAGGACTGAACTAAAAAGAGGCTCGCGCCGATCTGCGGCAAACCTGGCCTAACCGCCCGCCATCTTGTCGCAGGCTGCCCCCGAGCGCACTTATTGTTGACGCAGCCAGTCCAGACAGCCTTGGGGCAAGGCGGTCAAGCCAGACTGGGCGTGATTACAGCCGGGCACAATCCGAAAACGTGGCTCGCCGCCTTGTTGTGCGGCCAAAGCCTGCGCCAGTTCACGGGTGCCATCCACCATGCGGCGCTCCTGCAGACGCAAGCGTCGCAGCTCACGTTTATCTTCAGGCATGTCTTGCTCAGCAGGTCCCAGACTTTGCTCGTACTCACCCACAGAAAACTGCACCGGGATACGCAATGCCGCTTCAGGCAGGGGCTGCGTCAGCAAGCGCTTCAGATACCCGTCTCCCCACCACACCGAGGGGCTGGACACCACCAAGGCATCAAAGGACTCGGGCTGCTGATACAAAAGCTGCAAAGCCAGCAAGCCCCCCAAGGAGTGTCCACAGAGCAAACGGCGCCGGGCATTCAAGGGCGTCTGTGCATAGGCCCAGGGCAGGAACACCTCTTGCAGCAAAGTCAGGAAATCTTCGGCGTGGCCAGCCTCGCCGTTCAGGGCAGGCGTAAAGTCCTGATCGCGCCAGATTTGCCCCGGATACCCTATGCCCAGCACGGCACAGGGCTGATCCTCACAGGCCGCCAGCACCGCATCAAATTGCGGTAGATCAAGCACACACAGCAATGGCCAGCCCTCATGCGGGGCAGAAAGCTGCGGCCAAGCCAAAGACAGACGATACTGTCGGCCCAAAGGGGAAAGAAAATCCAAATGTTCAAGCTGCATAAAAGAATCGCGCCAAGAGTACCAAAGACCAGCCGATGAACTATACTTTCTTTCTATGTAAACGGTTATCATTCAGAGACTTAATGTCCACATCTGCTGTTTCAGCCCCCGCATTGGCTGACTATCAACACATCCTTAGACGTCGCTGGCTCCTGGTAGGTGCACTGGTTCTTGTGATTTTGGCCTCCATTGTGGCCGACTTCATGTTGGGACCGTCAGGCCTGAGTTTGTCAGAACTGAGCCACGCCCTGTTCAACCCGGAACAGTCCGACCCGACCACGCGCGTCATCGTCTGGGAAATCCGCCTGCCCTATGCCCTGATGGCCATGGCCATTGGCCTGGCGCTGGGTCTGTCCGGCGCGGAAATGCAGACCATTTTAAATAACCCGCTGGCCAGCCCCTTCACGCTGGGGATTTCCTCGGCGGCGGCCTTTGGCGCGTCCTTGGCCATTGTGCTGGACTTGTCCATTCCCGGTGTCCCGCAAGCCTGGACCATTGCTGCCAACGCCTTTGTTTTTGCCTTGATGTCCGCCTTGCTGCTGGACGCCGTGGCCCGTTGGGGGGCAATGAGTACCGCCAATCTGGTGCTGTTTGGCATTGCACTGGTGTTCTCGTTTAACGCTCTGGTATCGCTGGTTCAGTTCGTTGCCAGCGCCGAAGCCCTGCAAGGCCTGGTGTTCTGGACCATGGGCAGCTTGTCGCGCTCCTCCTGGGGCAAGGTGGGGATCATGCTGGCCGTATTTGCCCTGATCTTGCCGCTGTCGCTGCGCGATACCTGGAAGCTCACTGCACTGCGCCTGGGCGAAGACCGGGCCACCAGCTTCGGTATCAACGTATCGCGCCTGCGTCTGGTGTCCTTGCTGCGTATCAGCTTGCTGGCCGCGCTGGCCGTGTCCTTTGTGGGCACCATCGGTTTCGTAGGCCTGATCGCACCGCATATTGCCCGCCGCATGTTTGGGGAAGACCACCGTTTTTACTTGCCCGGCAGTGCGCTGGTGGGCGGGGTGATTCTGTCGCTGGCCTCCATTGCCTCGAAAAACATTGTGCCGGGCATCATCATCCCGGTTGGCATTGTCACCTCGCTGGTGGGTGTGCCCTTTTTCCTGGGCGTTGTGCTGCGACGCCAAATAAAGTGAACCATGCTTGAAGTCCACGATCTCAGCC
>SMEN01000055.1_pt1 | contig 39942 bp, 36 predicted proteins | sample 2456271 | NCBI WGS metagenome assembly SMEN01 (sample SAMN10132593, study PRJNA489261) | soil metagenome | isolation source: day1 control-loamy sand soil ammended with raw manure from dairy cow... | place: USA | collected 2015-04-01 | reverse complement strand
GCGCAAACGCATCGAAATCGCCCAGTATGAAAAGGCGATTCAAGTGGCATTTCGAGAAGTGGCCGATGGCTTGGCCAGCAAAGACCTGCTTGATAGGCAGATCCAGTCCGAGCAACTGGCCGTCATCGCTAGCAATGAAGCTCAAACCCTAGCCGAACAACGCTTTCAAGAGGGGATGGACGACTACCTAAGCGTGCTGGACGCCCACCGCAGTTTGTACGCAAGCCAGCAAACGCTGGTCAGAACACGTCTGGCGCGTCTGGCTAATTTGATTGATCTGTACAAAGCGCTGGGGGGCGGATGGTCAGAACACAATGCTGCGCAGGATAAAACCACCTAAAAATGCTTTTTCGTGCCAGGGCCAAAGCGGGGTGTATTGCTTGCAGGTATGCACACCCGCTTTGGCCTTTGGCACACCTTAGCCCGCTAACACCCAGGCCCCCATCCCCGCTAACAAGACCACCAAAGCCGGTGGCACCCGCCCCACCGTCAGCAGGCCAAACAACAGTAAGGCCAAGCCAAAATCCGCCCGGCTGTGAATCGCGCTGGTCCACACCGGGTCATACAGCGCCGCCCCCAGAATTCCAACAACTCCAGCGTTCACGCCCGCCATGGCCGTCCGAACGCTTGCCCGATGGCGCAGCCCTTCCCAGAAAGGCAGCGCGCCAATCAGAATCAGAAATGCCGGTAGAAAAATCACAGCCAGGAACACCAAGCCACCCACCCAGCCCTGCAACGGCCCCTGAGCCATGGCACCGATATAGGCAGCAAAGGTAAACAGCGGGCCCGGCACTGCCTGAGCGGCGCCATACCCCACCATTAAGTCCGCATTGCTAAGCACCCCGGTAGGCACCACCGAGGCCTGCAACAAGGGCAACACTACATGCCCACCGCCGAACACCAAAGCACCCGAGCGATATACACCTTCCACTAACTGAATCGTGGATGAACCCGTTGCCGCCGCCCACAAGGGTAAGGCGATCAACAAGGCCGTAAAGATCAACAAGGCCACCACGCCCACCTTGCGCGACACGGGATAAGAATGCGCTTGAGCCGTGCCTGTCTGCTCCACATTCAGCCTCCACCACGCCAGCAAACCTGTCACTGCAAGGGCAAGTACCTGCCCGAAGGCTGAGGGCAGAGCCAGACTTAATAGCGCCGCCAGAATCGCCAAAGCAGCCCGAGGCCTGTCCGGGCATAAAGAGCGCGCCATCCCCAACACGGCCTGCGCAACAATGGCGACCGCCACAATTTTTAGCCCATGTAGCCAAGGAGATTCAGCCAGGCCCTGATGGCCCGCGACCCCTAAGGCAAACAGAATTAGAGCGATGGCCGAGGGCAACGTAAAACCCGTCCAGGCGGCCACTAAACCCATCCAGCCCGCACGCCCCAAACCCAGCGCCATACCGACCTGACTGCTGGCTGGCCCCGGCAGGAACTGACATAAAGCCACCAGATCAGAGTAGCTGCGATCATCCAACCAACGGCGGCGTTCAACAAACTCTGCACGGAAATAAGCCAGATGCGCGATAGGGCCACCAAAGGACGTCAGGCCGAGCTTGAGAAAAGCCCAAAAGACTTCGATAGCAGTGCCGGGCTTGGCCGCCGCTTGTGTCTGCCCCGCTTCTGTTAGCTTATTCATTGTTGTCTTGTCTCCCCCCGCATACTGCGCCCCTTGCCACCTGATAGGGCTGTCATTACTTATTGTGATGTGACGCTTATCTGTCCCGCGAAGCTCTGGCCTAGCAGCCCCACTTCCAGTATCAGGGCTTTAGCTTGTGCTTGGAATCCACAAGACTACAAGCACCTGCACCGGAATCCCAGCACTCTCGCAAATAATCCACAAAGGTAGAAATCCGCGCCGACAAGGCAGTGTTGCGGTAGTACACCGCATTGATGGGCTGACGCACTTGCAAGCTGCGTTTGGGGAATAGCTCAACCAAGCGTCCCTGGTCACGATCTTTATGCGTCATGAAGTCCGACAAGCTCACAATCCCCACGCCATCCAGCGCCAACTGCCGCAAGGTTTCCCCGCTGGATGCCGCGATAGTGGGCTTGATATGCAAGGGCATGCCATCAGGGGCCGGTAAGGGCCATTCATTCAGAGAAAGAGGCTGTGTGAACCCCAGCAGCACATGATTATCCAAATCGGCGATGTCACGCGGATGACCGTGTTTTTCCAAATACGCCGGCGACACCAACACACGCAAACGACAGTTTCCAATGGGCCGGGCATGCAAGGTGGAATCTTTGAGCCGACCAATACGTATCGCCACATCCGTGCGTTGTTCCAGCAGATCAATCCACCCTTCGTTACTGGTCAATTCCAAATTCACCTGCGGGTAGCGCTCTCTGTACCCCGCAACCAAGGGGACCACACAATGCAAAATAAATGGGGATGCAGCGTCCACCCGTAAGCGTCCTGCTGGCTGCTCCCGGCGAATGGCAAGGTCCTCCTCCGCCTCCTGCACACTGGCAACAATGGCCCTGGCTTTCTCCAGGAAGGCCGCGCCCTCCTCTGTCAAATCCAGACGTCGAGTCGTGCGCTGTAGCAGTGTCGTGTTCAGCTTCTCTTCCAGCCTGTTTAAGGTTCGGCTAACCGCTGACACCGTCAGTCCCAAGTGCTCGGCCGCACGCGAAAGAGCCCCCGTATCCACCACGGCAATCAGGGCCTGCATTTCATCCAGAGTTGTTTTCATTATTGACTTTAAATCAAATATATTTTGGTCAATATGGACTTTTTTGAATAAATCATCAAGCACACAATGGCATTCTTTCAATGCTCCACGCAAGGATGCAAACACCATGCCTATTGCTCTTTTGGCGCTGACCATCGGCGCCTACGCCATCGGAACGACCGAGTTCGTGATCGTTGGCCTGCTTCCTACCATTGCCGATGATTTGGCCGTCAGCCTGCCATCCGCAGGACTGCTAGTCAGCCTTTACGCCTTGGGCGTCGCTATTGGAGCCCCAGTCCTGACCGCCCTGACTGGCAAAATCCCCCGCAAGGCCTTGATGCTGGGCCTGATGGCTTTATTCACCGTCGGCAACCTGATTGCGTGGCAGGCACCCGGCTACGAATCCCTGATCGTTGCCCGTATCCTGACCGGCCTGGCGCATGGCGTCTTCTTTTCGATTGGTTCTACCATCGCTGCCAGCCTGGTCCCCAAAGAAAAAGCCGCCAGTGCCATCGCCATCATGTTCACGGGGCTAACCGTTGCCTTGGTGACAGGTGTGCCGCTGGGCACCTTCATTGGCCAGCAGTTTGGCTGGCGAACTACCTTCTTTGCCGTCTCCATGCTGGGCGTGATCGCTTTTCTGGGCAGTCTGGCCTTCCTGCCCAAGAATGTTGCGCGTAGCAAGCCGGCCACTTTGCGCCAGCAGCTTAGTATCTTTGGCCAGCCACGACTGCTGCTGGTCTACGCCATCACTGCCGTGGGTTATGGCGGGTCATTTACCGCCTTCACCTTTTTGGCTCCCATGCTGGAGCAGATCACGGGCTTTTCCACCCACGCAGTGGGAGGCGTCATGCTGGCTTACGGCGTGTCGGTAGCCATCGGCAACCTGTGGGGTGGCAAGCTGGCCGATCGACACGGCCCCATCCCGGCCTTGAAGGTGATCTTCCTGCTGCTAGCGATCGTCTTACTGGTCTTGACCTTCACCGCAGGTAACCGCTGGCTGATGCTGGCAACCGTCCTGGCCTGGGGTGCCGTAGCCTTCGGGAACGTACCGGGATTGCAGATCTATGTGGTCAACCAAGCCCAGCGCTTCGCACCAGAGGCTGTGGATGTGGCGTCTGGAATGAACATTGCCGCATTCAATATCGGCATTGCGATTGGTGCTTGGGGTGGTGGTCTGGTCGTTGCCCACGTAGGCCTGATTCATACCGCCTGGATCGGTGCGCTGGTTGTAATGGTGGCATTGGGGCTGACGGTATGGGCTGGAAAGCTGGATCAGCGGGACCGGAAAGTAAAAGCTGATGTCAACGCTGCATCGCTGGCGGTTTGCTAAGGAGCAGATGCTGGTTGCGGGTTGCGGGTTTTCCAATCTTTATAGCGATACTCCAATCTGCATCTGCAACGACAGCGACAGCGACACCAACAACAGCACCAGCACCAGCACCAGCACCAGCACCAGCACCAACCTATTTTTTCTGATTATTCATCGGCAGGCATACCCGCCGCCCACGTTGATTTACTGAAATGGAACTATCACTATGACTATCCCAACAATCGGCGTCGGCACCTTTCGCCTTAACGGCCAGGCCGCTATTGACTCGGTACGCACCGCCTTAGAAGTCGGCTACCGCGCCATCGATACCGCTCAAATCTACGAGAACGAGGCCGAAGTTGGCCAAGCCATCGCCGAATCTGGCGTGCCCCGAGATCAACTTTTCATCACCACCAAGATCTGGATCGACAATTTAGCGGGCGACCAACTCATCCCCAGCCTGAAAGCCAGCTTGAAAAAACTACGCACCGACTACGTGGACCTGACCTTGATCCACTGGCCCTCGCCAGAGGGCGCTGTGCCCTTGAAAGAATCCCTGCAAGCATTGCTGGAAGCGCGCGAACAAGGCCTGACCCGCCAGATCGGCGTATCCAACTTCAACATCGCCCTGCTGGACGAAGCCATTACGGCCATCGGCGCGGAAAACATCGCTACCAACCAGGTAGAGATCAGCCCCTACCTGCAAAACAGCAAACTGGCCGCCTTTGCGCGTGAGAAGGAAGTACATCTGACGTCCTATATGACGCTGGCTTATGGCAAAGCGGTACAAGATCCTGTGCTGCAAGAAATCGCAGCTAAACATGGCGCGACTTCGGCACAAATGGCCCTGGCTTGGGCAATTCATCAAGGCTTTGCGGTGATTCCGTCGTCGACCAAACGAGCGAATCTGGAAAGCAATCTGAAGGCTGAGGAGCTGAAACTGGATGCGGAGGATTTGGGAAGGATTGCTGAGCTGGATCGAGGGGAACGGCTGGTTGACCCAGAAGGCTTGGCACCGGTTTGGGATTGAGGCGAGGCTTAATTGATTGGCTATGTCCGTAACATAAAGCATGTAGAACGATCCAGATTTTGGGGCGTAGCCAATGAAGCAGCTTAATTATTTATTAATTATCTTATGAATTCCGACCAACTGAAAAAAAACTTATTACTACCTTTCATATCAAAACCCAACATTCAACTTACACAAAAATACAGTTAAAAAACACGGATCATAAAATCATAAAAAGAACAAAAAAACAAGCTAAAAAGAAAAAAACAATTAAGCACCTAAATTCATATTCTAAAATAAAAACAAATAAATTAAGTCTAAATAAAAATATAAATAAAGAACCATTATTACTTAAGAACCAACGCAGTTTTCTAGCTTAATCCTTGCCTTTAAATTTTTCAAAAAATACTAGACTAATAATCAGTGTTTAAAAAAAGCAAGGAAACAAGGTGAAAAAAAAGCTCTCTATCGCATCATTGATCTTTATGTTGATACAAAGCCTGCTCTTCATCACCCCAGCACACGCCAGCTCCCACTGGATGGGCACACAAACATTCCAGCTGAGCAGGCTCAGCACCTATCAAGAAATCTACGACCCAAGCAGGGTCGGCCACAACGTCCCTCCCGGTGCTCGAATTAGCCGTGTTGAAGTTGGGATGTCAGGCACACAGGTCAACACCATCTTGGCTGACAACAAACTATGCTGGAACGGCCCTACAAACTGCATCAGTTTTTTGGGGAAAGATGCAACTACCCGAGCCTTTAACGATCTTGATGCCAGCAAACCTTTCTACGTCATTTTTGATGTCAAAAGCTGGGGTGGCGGACGCCCGCCAGTCTATGTACCCACAACAGTGACCGTGTACTACACCTACCCCTGATCTCCCCCAGCGCCACACAGACTATCTGTGACCTCACACCTGGACACGACTCATGCTGATCAACTCATCAACACCCAAGTTTGCTCTAGCTGACACAAACATAAAACCGCAGCAGGCAAGCCCCAACACTGCTCCCCCCAGTTTCCAAGCCGTGCTTGCGACAGCATCAACCCAAGTGGCAATCTCGCCAGCTGCTCAGCAGCAAACGCAAGTCACCGAACTTAAGCACGGCAGCTTTGCAATGCGGGATACCGTCAGCAAAATGGACGAAAAAGAATTTGGCGCTTTTCTGAAAAATATCGTCTATGAAGGAGGGCCTAAAAGACAAGCTCTCCACGAGATCCTGGTAGATATCACCGATTGGCTAAAAGGTGGGCCGATATATTACTCAAACACCCGTGAACCAGTTACGGAAGAAAGCACAGCGTATTTCATGATGGCGGATGCCAAGTATCACGCTGAAAAAATTGCTTTATATGAACTGGAGTTGAGCAAGGGAACGCCACTTATCGATATATATGACAAGTTGTCAGACTTGACGTCCAGACAACCAGCGCGGCTTTTGGGGATGAGAGGGTATCTGGTTAAGCCGACTTGATACTGCCTACTCAATATATTGGTTAGGAATACCAGTTCGCTCTGATGAAACCATTAAGGAGCCTTGCCAAGGCTCCTTGTAAAAAGCATTTACTGTGCCATCTCGAACTTGAAGAATTTAGACTACCTTGCACATCAAGAAGGATCAATCGCCTTGAACATACCTATCTTGCTCATGTTATGCCGAGGGTCAAACTGAGCAAGCGCCTCCACCACGTCAATCATCCCAAGAACCTCAAAATTGAGCTCAGACCATTGAGCAGGATCAACATTCACAGAATACGAATAGTCGTCACATAGCTCCCCAGTGGCCGGGTAATGACGCTGAGAAAAACCCGCGTTGAGCATGGGAAGTTCTGCAGGAACAGGACAGTAATCACTAAGGTTATCTAAGTGATGGAAGTCATCACTTGCCCAAACTCGCTATCAAACCACTAAACCTAATTGCCGGAACAAAGGGTCCGCGACAACCAGGAAAGGTGTGTCTATAAGCCCTGAGCAATAGGTCGATTGCTAAGAAGAGCTCTTCACATGTTTTGAGGGGAAAGGCGTACACAGCAGTAATTTATCTAAGGCGATAGAAAAACTTCAGAACGCAGCAAGCGTACTGAAACGATAGATAAACAGCTTTTTGGGAGAGTGCCCGTTCCGGGGCTATGACTTTAATCGCACTAAGCGTTTGTGAACACTAGGGATTTTTGAGTGGTGCCCGGGGCCGGAATCGAACCGGCACGCCTTGCAGCGGGGGATTTTTAGTTCACGTGCGAAGGTGTTTGTCTAGGGAAGTGGAGAGAAGGCGAGCGTAGGTTAGTGAAGGTGAAAGTAATTATATATCAGTAGGTTAGCGTAATTTTTTGAAATTGGCGAAAACTGATGTGTGTACCTGTACTGTACTGGAATTTGATGATTCGGTACTGAAGTTGTATTTCTCGGCGTGGGGAAAGCCGGGCTCAAAGGGCTGCTTTGCAGCGGTTGTTGCTGTTGACCTGTCTCGATTGGCCGTCTGTTAATTGCTGCTAGGCGAACGACTAGCTTCGCACCAACTTCACCAGCTAGCAAGCTCTGGACAACGTCGAGCTTGAACTTCTTAATAAAACCGCAGAAATTTGTCCAGCTTCTTGAGCAATTCATTCCAAGCATGAATTGTTTGTCAGAGTAAGATGTATGCAAAACGCAGTACATTTGCTGGCTACTGATGGGGGTGGTGTTATGCCAAGTTTGAAGGACGAAACTCTGTCTATTCGTACCTCTGCCGAGATCAAGCAGCTTTTGCGCTTGGCGGCTGATCGCGAGCGCCGTTCGGTGGCATCGATGATCGAAATTCTGGTGCTGGAGTACGCGCGCAGTCATGACCTGAGACTAGATCGCCCGAACGGAGATCCAAAAAAGGCGAGCGTTTGACTGCCTGTGTACAGCCACAGGCAGTCGCCTGACCGCTACATTCACACATCTATGACGGTAGAAACAGATTCATGATTACTAAAGAAAACCAGATCGAGCGGGACCTTATCGACAAGCTCGGCGAGCGGAAATACACCCTACGTCCTGATATATGTGACCGAGCGGCACTCGAGGCCAACTTTCGCGAGAAATTCCAGCAGCTCAACCGCGTCAAGCTCACTGATGAGGAGTTCGCGCGCCTGCTCGGAGAGATTGTCACGCCAGATGTATTTACCGCCGCGCAGACCCTGCGCACGCGCAATAGCTTTATTCGCGCAGATGGCACGCCGCTGAACTACACGCTGGTGAACATCGACGATTGGTGCAAGAACAGCTTCGAGATCACCAATCAACTTCGCATCAATACTGACTACAGTCACCACCGTTTCGATGTCATTCTGCTTATTAATGGCGTGCCTGTGGTGCAGATCGAGCTAAAGACGCTAGGCATCAATCCGCGCCGAGCTATCGAGCAGATCGTCGAATACAAAAACGACCCCGGCAACGGCTTCACGCGTACGCTGCTATGCTTCATGCAGGTGTTCGTGGTCAGCAACCGGGACTCCACCTATTACTTCGCCAATAACAACGTCCGGCATTTCACCTTCAATGCCGACGAGCGCTTCCTGCCCATCTACCAGTTCGCCGCGCCAGATAACACCAAGATCAACGGGTTGGATGAGTTTGCCGACGCATTCCTCGCCAAGTGCACGCTCGGCCAGATGATTAGTCGTTACATGGTGCTGGTGGCCAGCGAGCAAAAGCTTCTGATGATGCGGCCCTATCAGATCTATGCCGTCAAGAACATCGTCAAGTGTATCGAAGAGAACAGCGGCAACGGCTACATCTGGCACACCACCGGCAGCGGCAAGACGCTCACCAGCTTCAAAGCATCGACCCTGCTGAAAGCTAACCCGAACATCGAGAAGTGCCTCTTTGTGGTCGACCGCAAAGACCTCGACCGCCAGACCCGAGAGGAATTCAACCGCTTCCAGGAAGGCTGCGTCGAGAGCAATACCAACACCGGCGAGCTGGTCCGCCGCCTGCTATCCGATGATGCAGCCGACAAGGTGATCGTCTGCACCATCCAGAAACTGGGCCTGGCGCTGGACGAAAACAGCCGACGCAACAAGAGCCGCGAAAAGCGCGGGCTCGCCACTTATGCTGATCAGCTCGAAGCGCTGCGCGATAAGCGCATCGTCTTCATCTTCGACGAATGTCACCGCTCTCAGTTCGGCGAGAACCACCAGACCATCAAGGAGTTCTTCCCCAAGGCCCGGCTGTTCGGCTTTACCGGCACGCCCATCTTCGAAGTCAATGCCAGCTACAGACAAATCAGCGGTGAAGAGCAGACGCTCAAGACCACGCAGGACCTCTTCCAGCAGTCCCTGCACGAATACACCATCACTCATGCGATTGAAGACCGCAATGTCTTGAAGTTTCATGTCGACTACTTCAAGCCGGACGGCAAGAACTCGCTCAAGCGGGGCGAGAAGATCGCCAAGCGCGCCATCGTTGAAGCCATCCTCGCCAAACACGATGCTGCCACCGGCGCGCGCAAGTTCAACGCCATTTTTGCCACGGCCTCGATCAACGACGCCATCGAGTATCACCGCCTGTTCGAAGAAGTTCAGGCCGAGAAGCAACAGGCCGATGCCAGCTTTGTGCCGCTCAACATCGCCGCCGTCTTCTCACCACCCAGCGACGTGAGTGCCGACGTGCGCCAGCTGCAGGAAGATCTGCCCAGCGAATTGGCGGACAACCAACAGGAGCCAGACGCCAAGAAGGCCGCGCTTGCCGAAATCATCGCCAACTACAATGCCCGCTTCGGTACGAACCACCGCATCGAAGAGTTCGACCTCTACTATCAGGACGTGCAGCAACGCATCAAAGACCAGCAATGGCCCGACGCCGACCTGCGCAAAGCCAATACGGGCGCTGCACAACACAAAATCGACATCACCATTGTTGTCGACATGCTGCTCACAGGCTTCGACAGCAAGTACCTCAACACCCTTTACGTCGACAAAAGCCTCAAGCACCACGGTCTCATCCAAGCCTTCAGTCGCACCAACCGCGTGCTCAACGACACTAAGCCCTACGGCCACATCCTCGACTTCCGTGGCCAGCAAGACGCAGTGGATGCTGCCATAGCCCTCTTCTCAGGTGCCAAGGCCGACACGGCGCGCGAAATCTGGCTGGTCGACAAGGCCCCCGTTGTCATCGAGAAGCTGGAGAAAGCCAAGTTCGCCCTGCAGAGCTTCATGCAAGCACACGGGCTTTCAGCTAAGCCCGAAGATGTCGCCAAACTCATGGGCGACGAAGCCCGCATTGGCTTCGTCAAGGCATTCAAGGACGTGCAGAAACTGCAAATCCAGCTCGACCAGTACACCGACCTCACGACCGAGCAAGCAGAAACCATCCAGACCATCCTGCCGCCAGACGAGCTCAATGCCTTCCGTGGTCAGTATCTGGAGACCGCCAAGCGCTTGCGTGACGAACGCGCGAGCGCAGGCAACCGAGCTGGTGACGACAGGATCGAAGACTTGGCGGAGCTCGATTTCGAGTTTGTGCTCTTTGCCTCCGCGACGATTGATTACGACTACATCATGAAGCTCATCGCCGACTTTTCAACGAAGAAGCCCGGCAAGGCCACGATGAGTCGCGAACAACTGGTCAGGCTGATTGCGGGCGACGCCCAGTTCATCGACGAGCGCGACGACATCACCGAATATGTTATGAGTCTCAAGGCGGGCGAGGGCTTAGACGAGCTTGCCATCCGCGCTGGTTACTTGCAATTCAAGGCTGTGAAGGCCGCCCGAGAGCTGACCGAAGTTGCCGCCCGCCACGGCCTTGCAGTTACCGCGCTGCAAAGCTTCGTGGACAGCGTGCTGGTGCGTCGTATCTTCGACGGCGAACAGCTCACCGAACTACTCGCTCCGCTAGAACTCGGCTGGAAAGCCCGCACCCAGAAGGAACTGGCCTTAATGAGTGAGCTGGTGCCGCTGTTGAAGCGTCGAGCCGGGGGGCGGGAGATCTCTGGACTTCAAGCTTACGAGGATTGAATGATGGCTAAGGAAAGTAAGACAGCGGTGGTGCCGAGGTTGCGGTTCCCGGAATTTCGAGAAACCGAAGACTGGGATCTAAAGTATGGTAACGAACTCTTCGACGTAATTAATAACCGATCACCGTCGGAGGTGCTCCCAATTCTCGCGATCACCCAAGAGCATGGCGCGATTCCGCGAGATCAAATCGACTATCACGTCTCGGTTACTGAACAGAGCATTGAGAGCTACAAAGTCGTCGATAAAGGCGATTTCATCATCAGTCTTCGCTCCTTTCAGGGGGGCATTGAGTATTCCAACTATCGAGGAGTCTGTAGCCCTGCCTATGTGATTCTTCGCAGAAAAGGCGAGGGTTCGGACGGCTACTTTCGATACCTGTTCAAGTCAGCGAGATTCATCCAGCAGCTGACGCGCAACATTGAAGGATTGCGCGACGGGAAGATGATTAGCTACAAGCAGTTTTCAGAGCAGCTGATACCCATTCCTAAACCGGGAGAGCAGCAAAAGCTTGCCGACTGCCTGATCTCGCTGGACGAGTTGATTGCCGCTCAGGGGCGGAAGGTCGACGCCTTGAAGGCCTACAAGAGCGGCCTGATGCAGCAGCTCTTCCCCCGCGAAGGCAAAACCCTCCCTCGCCTCCGCTTCCCCGAGTTCCGCGATGCGCCGGAGTGGGAGCCAACGACTTTGGGTGCTCTAGTACGTCTCCAGTCTGGTGGCACTCCCTCGAAGGCTAATCCTGAGTACTGGAGTGGCCCGATTCCTTGGGTCTCTGCCAAGGACATGAAGCGATTTTTCTTGGACGATGCTGAGGATCATATTTCAGCCGCTGCAGTCAAAGACGGCGCCAAATTGGCTCCCGTTGGTACGGTCCTCATGTTGACAAGAGGCATGACGTTGCTTAGGGACATCCCCATATGCGTTTTGCGCAGTGAGATGAGCTTCAATCAAGATGTAAAAGCCCTGCTACCAAAGGAAGGAACGGATGGTCTGTTTGTGGCGCTCATGCTTCTTGGAAACAAGCAACGCTTGTTAAGGATGGTCGATATTGCCGGTCACGGCACCGGAAAGCTCAACACCGACGAACTGAATGCTCTAGAGCTAGCGGCACCGAAGCCAGCAGAGCAGCAACGGATCGCCGATTTTCTTTCCTTTCTCGACGCCCAGGTCGCCGCTGAGGCGGACAAGCTCGCCGTACTGAAGACCCAAAAAAATGGACTTATGCAGCGACTCTTCCCTCGCTGGAGGACAAGTAACTGATGGCTAATGTGACCTACTTCAATATGACTTGGCTGGCGGAGCATCTCCGCGAAGAGCTACAAGCAAAGAAGACGATTTTGCTTTATGCATACAACGGTACTGGCAAAACACGCCTGTCCACGACGTTCAAAGATTTTGGAAAAAAAGTCGACGAGAACGGAGAGGTAACGACCCGCGATACTTTGTACTTCAACGCATACACGGAGGACCTGTTCACTTGGGACAATGACCTGGAAAACGATCTAGAGCGAGTGCTTGAACTCAATACCGACTCGAAGTTCTTCAATGGTCTTCGCGATCTTGAAATGGAGGTCAAGATCGGCAAATTCTTGGAGCGATACGCTGATTTCAGCTTTTACATCGACTACGACCGTCGTAAACAGAGTTCCGTTGACGGTACGCAGGTGAATCTACCTCCGGCAGTTATGTTCTTTCGTGACCGAAATGAAAGTGGCGATCCCATTCCGATCAAGGCATCTCGCGGCGAAGAGGGCATCTTCATTTGGTGCTTCTTCTTGGCCATCATGCAACTCGTGCTGGACCAAGCCGAGGCCTACAAGTGGGTGCGCTACATCTACATTGACGATCCGATGTCGTCACTCGACGAAGGAAACGTGGTGATGGTTGCGCACCATCTTGCACAAATGTTGAAGGACCCACCAAGAGATTTGCGAGTAGTCGTTTCGACCCACCATGTGTTGTTCTTCAATGTACTTTGCAATGAGATACACAAGTCAAGAAAATATTTTTTGACACGAGAGCGGCGCGGGCGTGGATTTACTGTTCAGGAAACCGATAGCACGCCATTTCTCTATCACCTGTCATCGTTGGTTGAATTGGATCAAGCGGAGCGGTCTGGTGAGTTGTACACGCATCACTTCAACATGTTGCGCCGGGTGATGGAGCAGACAGCCTGCTTCTTTGGCTACGCCAAATGGGAAGAGTGTATTAAGCCCGAGACAGGTGACCCCAACCACAGCGGCTATAAACGGGTGATTGACCTGATGAGCCACGGTGACTATTCGTTATATGAGCCTAGAGAAATGCTTCCGGAGAACAAGGAGCATTTCGGCAAGGCGCTGCGACAATTCATCAGCATCCATCCATTCAGCTTAGCACTGTTTGGTGGTGCGCGATGAGCGAGCTGAAGACACTGTATAACATGCTTAAGACACGGAAAAAGTCATGACCGAACAGGATCAGAAACAACTGGGTAAGACCCTCTGGAACATCGCCGACCAACTGCGAGGTGCGATGAACGCAGATGATTTCCGCGACTACATGCTGTCTTTCCTCTTTCTGCGCTACCTCTCGGATAGCTATGAGCAGGCGGCGAAGAAGGAGTTGGGGGCGGATTATCCGGAGCGCGAACCAGACGAGGGAAGTGGAGATCATAAGATCCCGGCACGCCCGCCACTGGCGCGGTGGTACGAAGAAAACGCTGGCGACGTTCAAGAGTTCGAAAATCAGATGCGCCGCAAGGTGCACTACGTGATTGAGCCCGATTTTCTTTGGGGCAGTATCGTCCGCCTCTCGAGTAGGCAGGACGACCTGCTGCTCGATACGCTGCAGAGGGGCTTCAAGTACATCGAGGAGAAGTCCTTCCAGAGTAACTTTCAGGGGCTATTCTCGGAGATCAACCTCGCCTCGGACAAGCTGGGCCGCCAGTACTCGGAGCGGAATGCCAAGTTATGCTCGGTCATCTCCGAGCTGGCACACGGTATGTCGCTTTTCTCGTCTGACACCGACGCGCTTGGCGATGCTTATGAATACCTGATTGGGCAATTCGCGGCAGGTTCGGGCAAGAAGGCTGGTGAGTTCTACACGCCGCAGCAAATCTCCAACATTCTTTCGGCTATCGTCACCCTCGACAGTCAGGAACCGGCGGAAGGGGCACGTAAGAAGTTGGAAAACGTGTTTGACTTCGCTTGTGGCTCGGGCTCACTTCTGCTGAACATTCGCCACCGCGTGAAGAATAATGGCGGTAGCATCGGCAAGATCTACGGTCAAGAATACAACGTCACCACCTACAACCTGGCACGCATGAATATGCTGCTGCACGGAATGAAGGACACCGAGTTCGAGATTTACCACGGCAACACACTGACCAATGCATGGGACTTCCTGCGCGAGGCTAACCCGGCGAAAAAGCCTAAGTTCGATGCAGTAGTAGCCAATCCGCCGTTCAGCTATCGTTGGGATCCGACGGACTCGATCAGTGAGGACATACGCTTCAAGAACCACGGAGTAGCACCGAAAAGCGCAGCGGACTTTGCCTTTCTGCTACACGGTCTGCACTACTTGAAGGACGATGGCGTGATGGCCATCATCTTGCCGCACGGCGTGCTGTTCCGAGGCGGCGCGGAAGAGCGCATACGCCGTAAGCTGCTGCAGGATGGGCATATCGACACTGTGATCGGTCTGCCGGCCAACCTGTTTTACTCGACGGGCATCCCAGTTTGCATTTTGGTGCTGAAGAAGTGCAAGAAACCAGACGACGTGCTCTTCATCAACGCGGCTGAGTACTTTGAGAAGGGTAAACGGCAGAACCAGCTGCGGCCCGAGCATATCGACAAGATCATCGACACCTATCAGTTCCGCAAGGAAGAGCAGCGCTACTCGCGCCGCGTGGGCATGGATGAGATCGAGAGGAACAATTTCAATCTGAATATTTCGCGCTATGTGAGCACAACTCAGGCCGAAGAAGAGATCGACCTGGCTGCTATGCATACAGAACTTGTGGCGCTGGATCAGAAGATCAAGAGCGCTACGCAACAGCACAACGAGTTCCTCAAAGAGCTAGGGTTGCCGTTGCTGCCCTGACTCTTAGATCTGACCTGTTGACGTTGCTGTGACAGCTCGTGGTAGAAGCCGACTTTGAATCTACAAATCGAAATGTCGGCTCTCCACCTGAAGTGGTGAATCATGACAGTGCGCTAACTAGTTCCACCTAGCCGATAGTTGCCTGACGTGACATTAGTGAATGGATAGCGATCTTAGGTTCGGATTACGTAGCGCTTTGGCCATGCGAATTCACTGTAGGTTTACTGCGATACTCACTAGAAATATCACGAGATATGGGGAATGACGTTGCTCGAAATCGATCTGCGCCTGCCGTGCCCATCGAATGCCGCGTCTGTGGGACAAAGCGTAGAAATGAGCTTCCGGCAATAGTGAATTCATGTACAAACTTTCCGTGCATCTGCACTTGAAGCAGTCGTATGACACTTACCGGGAACCGCCTATCCTGCCATAGTCCTTACTCCCAATTTATTTGGTCATGACCAAATACGGTACCTAGTAGGGCAAGACAGTTTCAGCGCAAATCGGCACGCTGAAACTGTCTTGGAACGTAGCGTTATTCGGAAACCTTGCCGCCTTTGGCGCGGCCCCAGTTCTTGCCCATGTTTTGCATGACATGTTGTCGATAGGCTGGGTTCCACATGGTGTTTCCCGCCACAAGGTGGTTTAGTCGGCCACCTATGACCATCATGCCCGACTGCATGTCTCGGCGTGTGCTGGATCCATTGATAGCTCTTCCTGCGCTACGCAGCGGAGCAGCTGCACCCGAGGCCATGCCGCGTAACGTAACTGCTGCGCTGCTAATGCCTCCGGCTAGTTGCCCTGCGACGCTCTTCATTTCGCTCAGCAGCCAGAACATGACAATTGTGTAGGTAATCAGGATCAGAGATGTGAATAGCGGATTTTGCTCACTGTCCAGGTCTACGGTATTGATTAATGCATCAAATCCCTTGAACGCGAGCCCCATGACAGCGGCGATAAGGGCAATCCTCAATATGTAGGTCATAGCTTGCCCAAGCCAGCTATCGAAAAACTTGGCTGTGGCCGGAAACATCAAAGACATGACGAAAAAGGGACCAATACCAAGCATGATGGTTAGGCCAGTCATAGCAACCACGATCAAGCCGCCGGCTGGTACAGCGATAAGGCCGGTTGCTATCGCAATGATGACGGCGTTTAACATCTCACCAATTGCAGTCCCGCCCTCCGACCACCAGCTACGATTACCTGCCCGCTCCCAAAGGTCGGCAGCAATACCCCGGCCTTTGCCTAAAGCGCGATCCATTACTTCGTAAACAGAATGGGGTTCAGTACTACTGGCGTCAGCACCTGCAAAGGCGGCTGTAAAGCCCGTTTGCAACGACTGGAGCCCGCCGACTATCCATTCCGAATACATATCAACGTTGAGGGCGAAGACAGAAATAAAAATAAGCTTCACGCAGGCTTTCAGGAAATTTGACATGGGCTGCTCAACATACCCCCATCCGATCATCTAGCCCATGATGGTCAAGTAAAGCGTGAATGCGGTTATCACACTCCCCGCAGTGACAGTGATGAATGAGTTCAAGGCCGTATCAAGAAGGCTCCCAATAAATTGAAAAATGGTTGGCCCGTTCATGTCAGTCCTTACTTTTGCCAAAATCAGCTGTGTTGGGCGTCAGCCATCCTCGTCGTGATAGCGCTTTTTCGTTATCGGCTTGCTTTGCATTCACGCAGTTAGACACCAAGGCTCGTTCGCCTGGATTGGCTTTGCACTTGATGATCATCGCCTTCCGTTCAGTGTCTTGCGATTTATACCAATCGACCGTTTGTACGACTTCTTTTTCACCGCAACCGACTAATGTCGCGATAACGAACAAGAGTGGGGTGATTAGAACTCTCATCTTCTGGCTTTCTGGTATTGAGTCGCGTCATTGATTTCTGCGTCCTGCATGACCGTCAATGCATGGTTAAGCTCGGCGGCGTCGATCAGGCGTAGGGCGGCCACGGTGCGCAATGCGCTTTCTTTACTGCCTGCCCAATGGCCAGAAAAACGTCCACCATTGCGCCCCAAGATAAAGATGCAGACGCACAGGCAAGCAAGTGATAGGAATGCAGCCAGTAGCGGCGATAAAGGCTTCGGTTGATCCGGGAGTGTGATTCCGACCCATAAGGCCAGGGCGATGACGAAGGGCAGGCAAGCGAATACTGCTGCGAGGATGTCCCGCTGAAGCATGAAAGGTGCACGCCGTCCTATCTCTCGCATGAAACCCATGCGGCTGATACACGCCCAGAAGCGCCACATTGATTGCAATAGAAAAAAGACGACGATAAGGATGGGAATTTGGATGTATGAAATCATAGTTTTTCTTAGTTGATCGTTGGTTGAATCCAACCGCGCCGGGCGTTGACTTTTGCATTGATTTCTTTCTGACGCTGTTGCTGTACGCGGTCTTCAGCATTGGCTACCATCTGGTACATCTGAAGTTTTGTTTGCTCGTTCTGAATCAGGGCTTGTTCAGCACTGAGTCGGCCTTGTAGCTCTGCAATCGCTTTCGGGTCTGGAGTTTGATCAATTTTTGCCATAAGTTGGTCAATTTGATCGATCCGCGACTTGGCCTTGTCATAGGCATTCAGGGCAAAGGCTTTGTCTTGTGCCCCCTTTACGGCTTGAGTCTCGCAGGCCATGCGCTGCTGGGTAATCGTCAGGTGCTGGCAGGCGTCATAAACCTTGTTTTGGTCGTAGACCACAAGGCCTGTGCCGGAAAGCCCGGCATAGCCGTTGTGCTTGACCGAGTCGTAGACAGTTTGCCAGTCGTCCGGCAGGTAGTCGCGTAACTCAGCATTATTCAGAATCTGGCCAAGGTTGCGGGATCCAGTCACAGATGCATACTGCTGTTTAAGCTGGTCTATCTGCGTAATCATATGGTCATACTGAATTTTCCATTTCGCAACGGTTTCAACCTGGTTCGTGACCTGCTGCGCAATAGAGGCGCTATCCATAACGGGTATCTGTGCAATGACGGGTGATGAAAGTAGTATGCCCAACGCAATGGTCAGAACACGTGAAGGTTTTCTCATGAGAAATTCTCCTAGGGTGAAACGACTACCGACTTTTATCTGCCCAATCGGAATGAGAGAGGGAAGATCGCGTGTTAGCGAGCTTGTCTTCGCGGTCGAGGGTGCGTGACTTAGTCTTTAGAAATTGAAGGACAGGCATTTTGGCGACGAACCGTGTGATATCGAGTGCAAGTTGACGGTCTGCTGCGTCTCCGGAACTAAGAGCCCGGGCGATCTTTCCGTAGGCGTGAAGTGCTTTCTTGGTTACGCTGAAACTGTCTTGGAGTCGGCTTTTTACTGGCTGGTTTTTTGCCTCAATTTCCGGGGCTTCCCGCTGCCGCTTATGCAGAGCTGTCTGCTTTGCCGGGCCTCGGATAGCGCCACGCGCTGTGCGAGGAGTAGCATTTGCCTCGATTCCGCGCTGACGCAACGCCTCAGCAAAGCTCTCCCTCCATCGCTGTAAGTCGGCCTTGCGTGGATTCAGTCGCGTCCCGTCAAAACCCAAGGACTTTACGCAAAGATGTACGTGTGGGTGAGGCTCATCGTCGTGTGCCGCAAAAACATAAGCATGATTGCTGCTGAACTCTGTAGCCGAAAATGCACGAGCAGCATCATTGACCGATGTTCTGTCTGTACCCGGTGGCATGGACAGGACGATGTTGAATGCCTCTTTATGCTGTGCCTCTTCGGGTATGCCGTACTGGCCGTATTTCCATTCGTCTCGTAGATCTCGCACCGCTTCACGACCAGTAATAAGCTGCCCATCCTCATTTTCCAGATCGACCAGGCCATTGCGTGATATGTAGTCCAGGTGTGCCTTGATTTGTCGCATACCTTTACCGCCGCCAGATATCTTCACCATGACTTCTGGCGCATCGCGAGAGGCAAGCGATAATTTTTCTCGAACCCTGGCGCTTCCCGTCATCCCGGAGTGCTTGGGCGTGTGCGAGACCGTGGATCGGGTGATGGTTCGTTTACCGATTCGTCCTTTAACCTGGGGATGGAAGATGCGTTCTCCCCAATCCTTCAATACGCCGTCGATAACCGGGCTCATTTCACTGCCCACCGGTCGATGTTGGCACGCATGACGCCAGTTACTTGTGCCGTGTGAGCTGCGATATGGCGGCTTAGATTTTCAATCTGTTCAGTTTTTAACCGTTCATGGGCTCCCGGATTCGTATTGATTTTGCGTGCTATTTGGTTAAGGTTCCGTCCAAGGGCAAGCAGGCGTGAGTTGGATTCGCCCAAGACCCGTAGCTCCTCCATACCCAGTTAAGGCCATGCGACCAGGTTGGCACGTATCAAATTGATTACCCATTGATTTGATGACATGCCCTGTTGCCTGGCGAGTTCTTGGATGCACAGGTACTCGGAAGTCGTCAGCCGGATCTCTAATCTGCGTCGAGTAAGGTCTGCGTGCTCCTGGAGCTCAGTTAGTTTGCCTACGGGTGAAGCCTGCTCGCATTTTGCAATTAAATGTCCAATTACTTGGCGGATGCCACGGCTGGGCGTCGTGCCGTATCTGATGCAGTGAGCCACCCAGAGCTGCTTCAATTCCTTACCAAGACGTACGCTAAGCATTGGACTATTGCTCATGACGACCGCCGTTTGCCTTTAAGCATTTCTTGAATGCTGGCTAGCTGCGCTAACGCGAAGTCTGCACTTGCTGCCGGCACCTTAGGTACTTCGTTTTCTTGCTTTGCTCTTGTACGGCGCATGACGATTTTCGCAGCGCCGCAAGGGTTGAACTCACCTTGTCGATACTTTTTCAATAAACCATAGAACCACCGCGCTGGCGTCGTGCGAATTGTTCCCGCCGACTCTATAGCCGCGCTGAGTTCGTCCAGCAGGCTCTGGGCGTCTGCTAGGGGTACGTCCAGTAACGCATTGCTAATCGCCTTGGCATCGTGTGGCGATAACCTGGCAGGAAGCGATAGCGAAGGTGGCGCATTTATCTCGTTATCGCTTGGCGTTGTAGTAGTAGTATTTTTTTTATTTAGTACTTGTTCTGTATTAGTATTTAGTAGCGTCGGCTTTTCCGTTTCCGGTTTCTCCGTAGTCGGATTTACCGTAGTCGGGTTTTCCGAACGTGGTGGTTCGATGTTCTGATGAGGACGGCTTGGTTCATCTGTAATTTCCCATGATGTGCTCGCAAAACGGCCACGCGAGCCACGTTCTCGTGTGATGGCTAAATAGCCGTAAGCCTCAAGTTCCTTTACCCGTGCGCGTGTCGCGTCCCGTCCGCTTGCCTTCTGTTTGGACAGATGGGATAACCGCAGCCGAAAGTTGTCTAGCAGATGGAGGACATACACGAGCAGCCCCAGTCCGCCCCATGACAGTCGTGGATCTCGGATAAGGTCGTTGGACAGGGCAGTAAAGTCTCGCTTTACTTTTCGCCTGATGATGACGGTATCGGTCATTAGACTGCCGTCGGGACGTCGAGGTGCAAGGCATCTTTTACTTGAAGCGTGCGGAAGTACACACATCGGCCGACCCGTAACATTGTCGGTTCCAGTCGCCGCGACATATCGCTGTCAGAATAAAGAGCGACCCGTACACCATCGGGGGAGCGGCCCAAAATACTGGCCACATCCGCAATGCTCATTAATGGTCCGAAACGACCCAACAAGAATTCATCCGTATTCATCAGCATGCCTACCTAAGTAATCTGTAATTAAGGCAAGTGTTCACTTGGATGGACGTCGTTTAAATCGTAACCTGCTGATTTTAAACAAAAATATACAATTTTTTTAAGGTGATTGGTTATCTTGGATGCGTCGATTGGTATACTTTGGATTGCGGCAGGGAGATTTTTTAGATTAATATTTATTAAAATCAAGGTGCTGCAGCCGATCTTGTTTTAGTCACAAATTCGATTAAAAATAATAAAATAAAAATGTTTTTTTTTAAAAGCCACAGTCAAGATCGGATTACGGGATTAGATGTTAGAGTTCTGTTCCTGTGCCCGAGTGGTGAAATTGGTATACGCAGGGGACTCAGACCAATTTGAGCCCTCATGGAGAAATCTTTGAGGTGAAGCCCGTCAAACTCGGTGAAGGCCCTGGACGTTTGTCCCAGCTAATGCCGAGCCAAGCTTGGAGTCGTCTGACTTCAGGAAAGTGTAGAGAGCAGACGGCGGGTACCTAAAGTCAAGCGACTAAGGTAAAGGCGTGCTCCAGACCACGAACATTGCCTTTAGGGCGATGGCGGCGAAAGCCGAAGTGGTAAGAAAATCCCCCGCCGCAAGGCGTGCCGGTTCGATTCCGGCCTCGGGCACCATGCATAGCAGAACGATATCCGTTAGACTTTGTTTCAAAATAACGAAGTCTATGCGGAGCTTGCCGTGTCTGTGCCTACTTACGATCAATTTATAGAACCCATTCTTCGCTATCTGGCTGCGAATCCGGATGGCGCTCGTGCGAAGGATGTACACGAGGCGGCGGCAGATGCGTTGGGCCTCAACGAACAGCAACGCCAGGAATTGATTAGTAGTGGCCAGGCAGTCTATAAGAACCGTGCAGGTTGGGCACATGACAGGTTAAAGCGTGCGGGCTTGTCTAGTAGTGCGAGACGAGGCTACTGGAGGCTCACTAATAGCGGCGTTGAGTATGCGACACAGCATGCGTCCCCGCTGAGTTCGGCGGATGTGGAGCATTTGGCCATCGGCTATATGGATGTGAAGCTCAAACAGCCAAATGATGCTGTGCCGGTGAATCCTGAGCCACTAGTCAATCCAACTTTACTGTCAGCAACTGTCAGCCCCGATGATCGACTGGAGCAGGCTTTGGCTGAACTTAGGGAAGCAACCGCTGGCGAGCTTCTTGAGAATCTTCTTCAAGTATCTCCAAGGCGATTTGAAGTTATTGTTTTGGATGTGCTTCATCGGTTGGGCTATGGCGCTAGTCGTCATGATTTGCAGCGCGTGGGTGGCTCAGGGGACGGTGGTATAGACGGCGTTATCTCGTTAGATAAGCTCGGCTTGGAAAAGGTATATGTCCAAGCGAAGCGTTGGCAGGGCACAGTTGGTCGCCCTGAACTGCAGGCTTTTTATGGTGCGCTTGCCGGACAGAAAGCCAAACGCGGAGTATTTATAACAACTTCGGGTTTTACTGCACAAGCCATTGGATTTGGGACGTCTGTTGAAGGGATCGTTTTAGTCGACGGAATTCGTCTAGTCAATTTAATGATGGATTACGAAGTTGGTGTTTCGTCACGGACGTTGAAAGTGCCAAAACTAGATACTGATTATTTTGATGAGGAATAATGCGAAATATCTTAGAACTGTTTGATACGTACTTCCCCCGAGTTGGATTGGGAGTCCCAAGTGGTCTATTTTTGTCCTATTGTATTGAAAAATTCAATTCGGGATGCTCAGGAGACCTAGTAATGTGTACGCTGGGTACGGATTAACAATTGCTCCATGTAGTAAAAGTGGGCCATGGCAGATTCGCCCTATAAATCTGCGGACATCAGAACTCATTAAGGACCTTCTATGGGCTCCATTCTGGCTGAGTATCAGAGGTTTCTTGCGTCGCTGGTAATATCGCCAGCATCGGAAAATGTGCGGCGAATGGCGAATCTGGTGCTCGCTAACCTGGACTATCTTGCGGAAGTGGGTGCCACGCGGCGCGCCCGCTCAGCGCGGTTGGCCCCCATCGCCGTCAACCATCTGCTCACTACTGCAGCCGAGATCCAGCAGGAGGTGTTGCCTGATGTGCGCGAGCAATTCATAGGGCGTCTGCATGACCTTAGCGTGGGACCGTTTCGCGGCTTCATGCGGCAGGAGACCTTCGACCTCAGCAGAGACATAACGCTTGTCTACGGCGCTAATGGCACTGGGAAAAGCAGTTTTTGCGAGGCGTTGGAAACCGCTATGCTGGGCTCCATCGGAGAGGCAAAGGTCAAACGCGTGGATCACCGCGTTTACTGTAACAACGCGCGACTTCGCCTGCATACGGTGCCGGTCCTGACCTCGCGGGCAGGCGAAGTAGCTCCAGCAGCGATTGCGGCCAACGAAGACGCGTACCGCTTCTGTTTCATCGAAAAGAATCGTCTGGACGACTTTGCTCGAATAGCCGCACGAACCCCGGGCGACCAGCGCCAACTTATTGCTACCCTGTTTGGGGTGGATCAGTTCAGTGAGTTCGTCCGAGGCTTCAATCCTAACCTTGACGAGAACCTCAACCTGTCTGGCCAGAGGGCCTTGACGCTGATAGCGCACCGCACTCAGTTGGCTGCCTCTGAGCAACTAATCAGAGCAAACCCGGAAAAGCTCGCGCAACTGCACCGTGATGAGTCGGCACTGGCTGAACGCATATGGCCGGGGAAATCGTTCGCTGAGGTGGTCGATTGGCTGTTTGGAACCCCTCACGTACAGGGACGACTACCTTATGTGCAAGGATTGCTCAATGCGCCGCCGCCACAGGTTCATGGCGTTACCCAGGCCAATCTGGTTGCCCTGCTTGCAGAAGCGTATCGCATCGACGAGCTTCTGCAAGCCGCGACAAACCAGCTAGCTGCTCGTGCCGGGGATGTCTCATATACGCAGCTCTATAACGCTGTGCTGCAGTTGAGTGAAGGTGCAACGTCATGTCCTGCGTGCGGAACCGATCTCGATCAAGTTGCCCAGAACCCGTTTGACAGAGCACGGACTGGCCTACAGCAGCTCGCCGAGCTCGCGGCTATTCAGCGTCAGGAAGAGCAGAATCGCCAAGCACTGAACGGCGCACTTTACAATTTACTGGCGGCCATGACCTCAGCCATTCACGCCCTCACGGTCGCTAGCCCCGAAGAGCTAAGAGCTGCCAATTTGCCGGTGCTGCCACCCGCGGCGGTTGGTGGATGGCTCCAGCCGTGGGTAGACAACGATCAACAGGTTTGGAAAACTATGCTCGATCTGGTCGCTTTTGTTGAGCGCCGTGACGTTGAAAGTCAGCAAGTTCTGACTCAACGCCTGGGACTGGCCCAGGAACGTGACCGTCTCGACGAATACCGTTCTGAAATAGAGCGCTGCATAACCATTCGGACTACCAGTCAGCAAGCAGTACTCCAGGCCCAAGGCCAAGTTGCACAATTCGAAGAAGCGAATCACGACTTGGTGGCCGAAGTGGCCGCGGAGGCAGATGTGATTGCCCACCACCGGGTGATCAAGGACAGCTACGACGGGTTCCTTCTGGCATTGAGGCACTATTTGGACGGGTTGCCAGCACTTCTGTTGCAGGGGCTCGGGCAGCGAGCCCGAGATCTGTACAACTCGTTCAACCGGGACGATCCACCGGCCGATTTGCTGAATGCCTTGTGGCTTCCGCTAGCGGAGAATGGCAAGATAGAAATCGAGTTCGCCGCTGAGCCTGGGGTTCGCTATGACGCGTTGGTCATCCTCAGCGAGGGGCATATCAAATGCCTGGGATTGGCAATATTGCTTGCGAAGAACATTGAACAAGGTTGCCCGGTGGTGATCTTCGATGACGTTGTGAACGCCATCGATGACGAACACCGAAATGGCATCTGGCGGACCTTTTTCGAAGACAGACTACTTGACGGCAAACAAGTCATACTGACCTCGCATGCAGAGGAGTTTCTACACCGTATCCAACAGGAGTTGGGCGTACAGCGGGCGCAGATCATCAAAGTTTATAAGTTTCTTCCTCATGAAGGCGAACATCACCTTCGCGTCGATACCGATCCGCCCACGAAGAATTACGTCCTGCTTGCCCAGGCATCCCTTGCTGCGGATGAAAAACGGGACGCTTTGCGCCATTCAAGACCTGCCATCGAAAGCCTGACCGATCGTCTTTGGACTTGGATGGGGCGGCGCGGGGACGGCCGACTGGAGCTGAAGCTCGGCGGGCCTAGGGCGAAGTGGGAACTCAACAACAAGTGCGTAAAGTTGCGCGGAGCTTTGGGGCGCGTCCCAAATCCGCATCCAGCGATGCATGCTGTGGTGGCGGCACTTGATGACCTTTTGGGAGTTAATGGTGGGTCGATTGAATGGAGTTACCTCAATAGTGGGACGCATGACGCTCAACGTGATAATGAGTTCGATCGAGCTTCCGTACGGCGAATTGTCGATGCAGCGATAGCGCTTGATGCTGGTCTGATTCAATTGCAACAGGGGCGCTGATTACTTATTCCGCTACCGAGAAACTCGGCGCACGGAGAGCTTGATTGAAGTATTTGTGATTCTGCTGGTACTGGTCACAAGAGAAATACACAGGATGGAGGCAAGGCAGACAATGACTCGAGCGAAGACCAACAACAATGCTTACTACGAGATGATGATCGGGTCTGATGACTTGGAAGTCGTTACCACCGTGACGCACGCGACAGGGGCAGAAGCTGCCGCATGACCTACGACTTTAAGAATCTGTCCTTTGCCGACTTCGAAGATATTGTTCGAGATCTCATCGGCAAAGAAATCGGGGTTCGCTTTGAGGCGTTCTGTGCCGGTCCCGATGGCGGCATTGACGGCCGTCACTCGCAGTGTGACGGCGGCAAAATCATCTTGCAGGCAAAGCATTACGAAGGCTCGCCTCCCAGCAAGCTGAAAGCAGCCATGAGGCGTGAGCGGAAGTCAATCGATTCTCTGGCACCGGGGCGATACGTGCTTGCTACGTCCAGTAAAATCACACCGCGCAGCAAGGCCGATCTGGCTGCGTTGATCGGGCCGACGCTTATTTCCCAATCTGATGTTTTCGGTTTCGAGGATCTCAACGGACTCCTGAGGAAATATCCGGAAATCCTCAAGGCTCACATCAAGTTATGGCTCTCCGGTGCAGGTGTCTTAGAGCGTGTGTTGCACTCGGCTGCGCACGCTTACGCGGCGATCACGAAAGAGGATATCGAACAGAAAGTCAGGGTCTACGCGTCTAATCCGAGCTTCGAGCAATCGCTAGAGAAGCTCAAAACACAACACGTCTTGATTATTTCCGGACCGCCTGGCGTTGGCAAAACGACACTTGCTGAAATGCTCTGCTACGCCTTCTTGGGCGAAGGTTGGGAGCTTGTCCCCATCCGAAGTCTTGAGGATGGTTTCGCCGCTATCGTAGATAGCAAGAAACAAATCTTCATGTTCGACGATTTTCTCGGCCGAGTTGCTCTCGACAAACATGCGCTCGCTCACAAAGATTCTGAGCTCGTGCGGTTTATGAACCGTATCCGACGCTCGCCGAATGCCCGTTTCGTTCTCACAACGCGGGGTTATATATTCGAAGAGGCGCGGAGGGTTTCGGAGCATCTAGGCGATCAGCGGCTGGACGTCACCAAGTATTTTCTCGACGTCGGTATCTACACTCGGCGAATCAAAGCCAGAATCCTATACAACCATCTTTTGGTAGCAGGAACTCCGAAGCCTCATATCCGGGCGCTGATCGAGAGTAACAGCCTTGCAGCCATCGTAGATCATCGCAATTACAATCCCCGCGTTATTGAAGCGATGACTGATACGCTCCGCATAAATGAAATAGAAGCTGAGGCTTATTCTGCAGCCTTTCTGGCCGCGCTCAAAAACCCCTACCAGATCTGGGATACAGCCTTCCGAACGCACATCGACGACAGGTGCAGACACTTGTTACTTGCGATGTTTTTCCTGTCAGAGTTCGGCGTGCCAATCAACGCGCTGCAGGTCGCATGCGAATCCCTGCATTCCGCCATGAGCTCTGCCTACGGTCTACCCCATGGGCCGAAGGACTTTGAGGAGGCTCTCCGCATTCTTGAAGGCAGCTTTATCAGCATCGAAGGGGAGAGGGTCTTATACTTGAACCCGTCCCTGAAGGATTACTTGTCCTCCTATCTCCGCGATCTCGAGTTGCTCTATAGAATTGCTCCAACGGCTAAGTCGATCGATTGGATTTACAGCGCTTGGGGCTTCATTGAACGGAATTTTCCTACCCAGGAACAGCAGAAGGTGAGAATCGCGAACGCCTGCATCTGCTTGCTTGAAATGTTCGAGAGGCAGCCAGTCTGGAAACCAAAGCCGGGGGATCCGAAATCGCTCGAATATAACGACGCTGGGAATGCGAGACGGCTTGAACTCTTAATCGACTGGTGGCAGCTCACCGACGACATTCGCTTTGCCGACTGTGCCATGGGAATCGCACGTAGCCCCAAACAGGGCTTTGGTTTGTGGAGCGATAGCTCAATCTTAATTAAGTTTTTCTCGCGGCTGCTGGACCGAGACCATGGGCGGGAATTTGTTTATCAAGAGGATTTCCTCGCCTTGATTGAAAAAGCGCTCGTCGATCTGATCCGATGGAGCGCGAGCAGTGACGATCTTTCCAGTCTTGACGATGCTATGGAAGAAGCAGGTAAGGTTGTTCCAAAAAGCATCTTTTCTGCGCTTGAGGTGGCGGTGCGCGAAGAGTTTGAGGAAATCGAAATGCGCGTGCAAGAAGAGGAGAATGAGTCCGCTCTTAGCGATAGAATCGATGCGTTAAAAAAGTTCGCCCCACGTTACGGTATCACTGAAAAAATGCTCAACGCCGCTGTTTCGGCTGTGGAGGACAGGATTGCCCAGATTGAGGAGTACAGCTCCCCCTCTTCATCACCGCAGTTTTCCTCGGACTCTTCGCGCAGAGGGAAAGCCGAAAATTTTGACAACGATGCCTTGCGGGACCTCTTCGTTCCCCTGCTTGAAGAATGACTGCTAACAATGGCGGAAAGGCGGCCTCTTTCTGAGGGCCCTCCTTGGGTCGCTTCGAGTTAGGGTGATGCCGAGCGGCTACCGATGCTGTGCGTGCTCAGAGCGGTTTCGTCCATGTCCCGTGCCGATCAGTACGAATCGGTAAGACTCCAGCCTGCATCGCCCCCAACTCCGCTTTTACGGCAGTAAGTGGATGTCCGTACGAATTGGGGCCGCAAGAGATCAAGGCTGTTATGCTTGAAAAAAGGTAAGCCATTCAGCGGCGGAAGGAGTACCGGCCGGACCACCGTGATGGGGGTAACCAAGACGCAATGCTGTCGACTATAGGTGACCATCTTGCGCGCGGCGGTAAGTACTTTATCGTAGTGATGGTCACCCGTCAGAAGTGCCACCTTGCGCTGACCACGGACACCCAACACGATTCCAGTCTGATTCCGGGAGCGGCCTGATGTTGCACGAAACAATGTAAAGATGCCGTTTTGCGAGTGGGGCTCTAGAGAAATCACCCTTGAGGTACTTGTTCGAGAGGCTGGCTGTAGCGCTGTTAGTACGACACTGTGATCAGTCAAGAGTTTCAGTATTCGTCTGTAGGTTGCTGTATCTGGTACCTGGCTCGGCATGAAGACCACCCTGAGCTTTGCAAGTTCTGTCGGCTCGAATTCCAGCAACGCGTGATAGTGGTCAACATCCCAATGGCTAATGATGACGCTGATCGGTCTGGTTTCGCTACCGATACTTCGTCCTGCAACCATCGCTCGCACCTGGCTTTTCGTGAACCATCGACTGGCGCCAACGTCGTAAATCACTCGATCGGTATTGGTAGCAATCTCATTCCAATTGCCATGGCCACAATCAACGACTGTCAGAGTGACATTGCCCTTCGGGTTAGGTTCGATGACCAACTGCGAGGTGGACGCTGGGACGTTGGCTACCCTAGGTTCAGTCAAGAATTGTGCGAAGTTGTTCTGATTCGGCACTCCAGCTAATTTGGCGCGAAGAAACGAAGCTCCCTCTGAATCAGGGCTGACTATATGGTACTGCGCGTCCACAAATGCATTTAGATCGATGTCGTACCAGGCCCCCTCCTTGAGGCTTTTATAGCTGGAAGGGGTGTAGGTAAACTGCAGCATAGACGCCTGATTGCTAGTGGCAGATCTGTCCAGCTGTGACTGGCCGCCTAGGGCCTGAGGCAATCGTACATGGTCATCCATCGTCGCAACATCGAGAATCACATCGTGTCGCCTGGACGCCTTGTCGATATCTACCTGCTGAGCGTAAAAGAGCATTGTGCTTGCCAACCAGTAAAGAGTGACTCGGACTGTTAGCAGTCATTTGACTGAGTCGTCCGGTCGAGTGTTTAGGCCGGGATGTTAAATGCCGGAGTAGCATTTGGAAATGCACCTTGGTGTACGATTGACCTATCGTTGCATTTTTCCTATCCGGATGCCAAGTCTGATTGAAAAAGATAAAAACCTAAGTCGGTTTTGCGTTCAACGCCGATGGCTCTGTGCAACAGTCGGTATTCATCGTTCTAATTTATCCTGCTTCCCCAATAAATCCTCAGCTTCCAAATGCGTATATCGCTTCAGCATTTGCATAGACTTATGCCCGCTAATCGCTGCGACCTCCTGGTCTGATAGCCCGGCCTCTACCAGACGGCTAACCGCCTTATGCCGTAAATCATGAAACCGAAAGTCCACTAACTCAGCAGTCTTCTTCGCATCACTCCAAGCCTTATCAAACAGATAAGGCCGTCGGATACCATCACGGCCCGGCTCGCCAAAGAACACTAGATCGGTCTCAGGTGGTCGCAACGGATTATCAAGCGCCGCCTGAAATGTACTGGTCGCAGCCTTGGTCAACGGTACAGTGCGGGGCGACGAGTTCTTGGTATGTTCCAGCCTTACTACACGCTTCAGCATATCCACCTGGCCAACACGTACCCCAGCAACCTCCGACAACCGCATTCGTGTCTCGAGAGCGATCCGCACTATCCAGCTAAACATTGGGTTCGAATACGCATCTACAGGAGCCAGCAGCCGCTTGTTCTCTGCCGGTGTTAGTCGTCGATTGCGTCCGGCACCCGGAGCAGGGCGGCGAATATTAGACACGGGATTGAACGGCAGCCCAATGCCCCATTCCTTAATAGCGATAGTAAACAGATGACCAAGCAAGGCCAGTTCCAGCCGCACCGTGTTATTGCTACGCGGAACCCGTTGGCCGTCCGCATTCTCATCTCCAGCCAGACGAGTATCGCGGTATTGGGCAACAATATCGGCACTAAGCGCAGCCAGCGAATACTTACCCACATGCTTGATCAGCGACTGGGCTTTCTTGTGCTCACCGATTTGTGTGGATTCGCGCTTGGTCGGGGTCACTTCCCGCAAGTACCGCTTCAGCGCCGCCTCAACGATCATTCTCTCAGCAGGTGCGCGTTGGATGTAAATTCCGCGTACCATTTCATCTTCAGTACGGCGCGCCCAGTCTTCGGCGTCTCGTTTGGTACGGAAGGTTTTGGCGGTAGCAGGCCAGCCAGTTTTGCGGATCAGTGCATTCTAGGTACCGGAAGGAGTCTTGATGATAGTGGCCATACAGGCTCCGAATGATGCTCAACGCTGCACCACTGTACCTGACTCGCAATCTTGGAAACCCCCAGTCTTGGGGTAGAAGCTAAAATTGCGCTAGAGCCTTATAAACACTAGGAATTTTAAGCTGGTGCCCGGGGCCGGAATCGAACCGGCACGCCTTGCGGCGGGGGATTTTGAGTCGCGAAGAAACAGTGCTTTGTGAGGTAAAACCATTCACCTTAAGTTGATATAATAACACTATAAATAACTTAATAATCAGTGAGTTAGTCAACTTAACGCAATTTAGTGAAAACTACTCACTGTACTGATACTGTACCGAAATCAGGCGATAGTTCGGTACATCTGCAGAACTGCTTTTTAATCGACCAAGCCAGGAGGAGAGATGGAGCTTTTAGATCGCTGCATTGTTGCTTGTGCACATGGCATCGCCCATGTAGGAATGTTCTTGGCTAGGATGTGGGTGTACTGCATTTTTCTGTTCGTAGTAGCACTGATCGTTTCTGGTCTTTGGGCTTTGGTTTCGTGGCTTCTTACATGAGGTTAGTGAGATATGAGTAAGACTGAGCGAAAGGCGGCCTCTGATGCTGCCCGGGCATCGGTAGAGTTGGAAGGTTTTATAGTACCCAAGGATGTTTTGGCAGAAGCTCAGAAATATATTCACGGTAAAATAAAAATCCAAGAACTAATTAATCGCCTATACAGAAAAGCCAAGAAAAGTAGTGCGATAAATAAGTAAGTTCTGTTGGACTAATTTTGATATTCGAGAAGGGTTTCTTTAGGCCAGAAGCAATCAATCAGTCAAATAGTTATTGTCGGATTATCATTTACGTATTGTTACTCGGCTGATAGTATTGCCGCGTGTCTTGGTTGTTCCACCGCTTAACCTAGCGCTCACGTAAATCAGCTTCAACTAACCACTTCCCTTATCTTAGTATGTAAAGGAAACTTCGTATGCTTCAGTGGGTCGTCGAAAGATTTTTGGAACTCCTGGGCCTAATCGCTCAGCTCCAAAAAGACAGGCGTGAGGTAGCTGACAGAGCTTTGTCAGCCACCTCGCAGGCACTAAACGAGACCTTTCTCTACTATCGAGATATTGAGACAGATCAAGCAATTGACGCCAAACGGGAGGCGGAACTAGTGCGGCTGTGGTCGGCGGCTGCTATTCCATTGCGACACATTGATTCCGAGCTAGCAAGCATCTGCGAGCACAAAGCAGCTTATTGGCTAAAGCCAGATTCTTGGAACAACGAACAAGTGGTCCTGCTTGGGATTGGCTTGGAGAGTGTCAGAGATCGTTACCGCGCAATGCTGCACCCTAACAATTCGTTCGATTCGAAGCCGCTACGCAGCTCGACTTGATTCAGCTGTTCTGTCGCAATAGGAAAAGAGAATGAGTTACGCAGCTACAACCTTTAGCGTCATGATCGCGTCACCCGGAGACGTGGCATCAGAGCGGGCAATAATCCGTGACGTGGTGTATGAATGGAACGCAGTTAACTCCGCATCGCGGAAAATTGTTCTTTTGCCGGTAGGCTGGGAAACTCATACCTCTCCCGAAATGGGCGCACCTGCACAAACAATCATCAACAAGCAAGTTCTAAATAGATGCGATTTGCTTGTTGGCGTCTTTTGGACGAGAGTGGGAACTCCAACAGAACGCCATCTAAGTGGCACAGTCGAAGAGATTGAAGAGCATATTTTTGCTGGAAAGCCAGCAATGCTCTACTTCTCAAGCCAGCCAGTAGCCCTTGACACTGTTGACCTGGCTCAGGTAGAGCGGCTGAAGGTCTTCAAGGAATCGTGTCGAAAACGAGGCTTGTACGAGACCTACGACAGTCATGGGGATTTTAAGGATAGATTCTATCGCCAGTTACAGTTGAAAGTTAACGAGCATGAGCTATTTCGAAACAGCGAAACAAACGCCCAAATCAGCGAGATAGTTGAATCCCGTACCCCTTTACCTACTCTTTCCGCAGAAGCGCGCATTCTTTTGAAAGAAGCGAGTCAAGACCGTGGGGGAGTTATCATTCACGCTCGATACATCGCAGGAACCTCCATCCAAACAAATGGGAAGAATCTAATACCTTCCGATGAACGACGCGAGGTTGCAAAATGGGAGCAGGCGTTAAATGAGTTAATGGTGAAGGGTTTGGTAGTCGCTAGGGGGCATAAGGGTGAAATATTTGAGATAACGAATGTCGGATACCAGGTTGCCGATATGATTGCCTTATAGCCATGAGTACAGAGCGCGGCACGTCAGTGAGGCACCCTCGGGCATCTGCTGGCTTCCGACGTTATATGATTGGCCGCCTTAGGTCGGGAGCTGCCCTACAGAGGATCGTCACCAGTCAATTGCTGCTCACCTTCCGCTAGGCATCAAAAACATGAAAGGCCTGTGCCACATACGTGCCGATGTTAGCCATGGATATTCGTGGCCAGCTTGATGTCGCCAACTAACGCGACGACCAATCTCACACAATGATGACTCCTGCATGCCCACCAACACGAACCAATGAACAGACAGCTCACTCCACAGCAACTAGAAAAACTACGTGAGCAGACAATCCACAAATTAGATACCGCTGCTGCTCTTGATCACCTTGGCGTGCTCATAGATGAGGGCACCAACGCTGCATGCAAGAAAACTATTGATCGCGCGCTTCACCAACTGCAAGCTCTCGACCAGAGACAGCACAGCGATCATCATGCAGTGTTGTCGCACTATTTCAGAGCCAACGCATACAGTGCACTTGCCGACATCCAGCATTACAAAAGTGCCCAGCACACTCTGATGTGGAATTGCCCAGAAATACAACAACAAATGCTCGCTCTCAACAGTGCCATCAACCACAAGGGATTTTGCACCCTAGAGCCTATGCGCCAGTGCCAGATACTGACCAACTACGGCAACTTGCTAAAAAGTGTTGGGCGCGTAATCGACGCGATCGCTCAGTGGGATAAGGCGCTTTCCATCCTGCCAAATTTTGGTAAAGCCAGAGGTGCGCGTGGCCTCGGCCTTGGCAGCTACACCGCCATGCAAACAGGTGGCTGGCATCAAGCAATCCTAGCTCAACATGCCTACGACTCTCTAGAGTCAGCTTCAAGCCCTGACGCGTACTTTGAATCCGATGATGCAGAGCAAGCAAACTTGTACTATCGCCCGCGTGCAAAGCACTTACTAGAGCACTTCCGCATTGATGAGATCCGAGAGCAAAACTACTTGGTCAAAGGTGAGTTGGGTAAATCGAAAGCGGAGCGTGCCTACCGTGCGTGGTGCTTGAAACACCGGCTTGTGCTCAATCCATTAAATGATCTTGGAAGCTGGATAGCGGCCTCAAGTGACGAACTCACTTTGCCTGCTCTGTCAGAGAAGTTGGGTGATAGAACTAACGGGGCTCTACCACCACCTATTTTTGGTTTCTTCAACCAGTTAAAGCAAGAGTACGCATCAGCTCGCTTCATGCTCTACGAAGGTGTGACCGCCAAAGGAGTGCATTTTTCAGACCGGCGAGTAGAAATAGCCGACACGCTTGACTTCAGCGAATTCTCACTAGCGACTGAGCGCATACGCACCGCTTTTCGCATCGCTTACTCCTTACTCGACAAGATTGCCTCCCTACTCAACAGCTACATGGGATTTGACTCAGGCGAAAACGCTAAGAAACTTCTACTCAGCTTCAAAAATGTATGGTTGAACGCAAATAACAGGTCCCTGAACCCGAGCTTATCGCAAAGCAAGAACATAAGCTTGTGTGGACTGTATTGGCTATCAAAAGAGCTACATGATGATGAGTTGCAATTGACGACAGCCGCTGATGCCAGAGAGCTTCATGCCATACGTAATGCACTTGAGCATAAGTATCTGAAAGTCCAAGAAGGGTGGGCTGCCCCCTCATTGACAAGCAAGTCGGAGACTACTCTCTCACACTGGGCAGTCATGAGCTGGAAGCTAAAGCACTACGTGTGATGCAGATAGCCCGTTCAGCATTGTTCTATCTGACATTTGCCATCGAGTACGAAGAAAACATGAAGGCAGACACACGCTCTACGGATCTCGTTGTCACCATGCCGATTTTGTCTATGAAAGCTTCTCACAAGCGTCGCGATCGTTTCTAGCCCAGTAAATATAAGCAGTTCATGCCACTTCGAGATTAGGTGGTTGCTTTGCAATGTGCAACGTCTGGTGGATTTTCTGCAAATACGCAAGAGATCAGCATTGCAGCGTTGACGAACTGAATCTGGCGTCAAAGAACGCCCGCTTACGTCGGCGACAGACATTGGGCACCGAGGCGCGAACGACAACAACGAGTTGATAGCCGTCAGCCGTGACCGACGGTTTTCGACCCAGGGCAACCATAGGTACAAAGCGTTAATCAATGGCCACTTTTGGCTGCCTCTCCATCCTAGGATTGATCGGAGTCAAAAGTCATAGTGTGCGTGCTCCGAGACCAAGGTTTATGCATTCGCGAAAACCTGTTTGACAAGGATCGGACTAGTAACTGCGGTATCCGACTCTATCGGAAGGCTTAAACGTCAGCACGATGATCCAAATGAGTCAGATCGGCTGCACGTAGAATAGACTGCTGTAGGAGAATCCGCCCCATCCTTCGCTCGAGGTCGTCGACGTTCAATGAGTCAGCATCTAACTCGAAACAACCACTACGTGCCAGTTTGGTACCAGAGGCAATTCCTGTTACCAGGCGAAAGCCGCCTTCACTACTTAGATAAGGGGCCGGACGGGAATGATGTCCCGGTGCCAACGGGGACTCAACGCGGCGGCCAACGCCGTCCGCCTGTCTCATTGCTCCCGTTAAAGAAGTGCTTCTGTACTGTCGACCTATACACAACGCAGTTCGGGAGCACCCTCAATGACGACATCGAGAGGTTTCTGTTTGGCCAGATCGATCGAACCGGTTCGACCGCGGTAAGGGCTCTCGTTTCTGGTGACCTCACTGGAATTCACGATTGTTTCCAAGACTTTTTCGAATATCTCGATGCACAAAAATTAAGAACTCCAAAAGGTCTCGAGTGGATCAAGGAAGCTTATCCCGAGCTGACACAGGTTGATCTGATGCGAGAGATGCAGGCTCTACGCCTTATGCATTGCACAATGTGGGCGGAGGGAGTGCGAGAGATCGTCACTGCGGAACAATCAGACGTGAAATTTATAGTCAGCGATCATCCGGTAGCTGTCTACAACAAGGCGATTGTTCCTGTCGCTGTAGGTGGCACGGAGGCGAAGAATCCTTCGATTTCACTCTTGGGAACGCAAACAGTATTCGCATTGAATGCGAACACCTGCCTCATACTCACGCATGTCGAATTTGCGAACAACCCTCAGACATCCGAACTAACTAAAAGGCGTACCAACGCGCGGTACCGCGGAGGCAGCCTAGTGAGGACCGATGCCTTTGTCCGTTCGCGGCGCCTTTCGCGGGAAGAGGTCATTCAGATTAACCACCTGTTGAAAACTCAATCGAAGCGATATGTGGCTGCCGGAAAGCGGGAGTGGTTATATCCCGAGAATCAGTACTCTGGAACATGGGCCGACATTGCCGAAGCGCTGCGGCCACGCGACGAGCTGTGGCGCTTCGGTGGAGAGATGTTCGTAAAGTACACAGATGGTCACGTCCACTATCAAGACGCGTTTGGCAGACAATCGAAGTCCCATGAGTACCTCGCCAAGAAGCCGCTGAAAGATAAGCTCCGGCCAAACGACGGCTGCGGCTGCGGCAGCGGAGAAAAATTCAAGAACTGCTGCAAAGAATTGACGAAAGGTGACCGTCCAACGTGGGATGTATTCAGCATCCGCGAGCGCAACCTCATCCTCTGCCGGGAGATCACACACATACTCGGGCTCGATGGGGAGCGGGCGTGGGATGACGTGCGTCGTGAAATCAGAGATGATCAGGTCGTAGCGATCCACCAGCTCTATGCCGACCTGTGGCCTGCCGAGACTGATCTGGCCGAATTGTTACCACGAGCACGGAAGCAGGTTTTCAGGGCCGTATATCTAGGGGCCCTTGATGCGCGAACGATTGCATCAGTAGTAACTGGATGGCTGGAATATTTCGACCAGATAATAGTTGCGCACCCTTTTGTGAATGCAGCACTCATCCGCCCTGAATTCAGTCCGACGGCTCGACCTTCCGAGTACAAGCAACAGACGCTCAAGAACATCTACGCCCTCCTCATACTTGAGCCTTTCATCGATGCAGGATACGTTCACCTCGTCCCCAGCCCCATGGACGTCGATATAACGTTTGCCAACAGCGTAATGCACATGGCTGAACAACGTACCAAAGACTGGGAGCTCGATAGCAAAAGCGCTGACAGCTTGCTCGATTTGGCGCAGGATGACTTAATGCGAAACCTCAGCCGTCTGCCTCCCGGCCAGTTGCACAAGCTGATTGTCGAAAGCCAACCTGATATCTCTCCCGAAATGGTCGAGGCGACTATTGCCGAGATAAAAAGGAGATATGCCCAAGATCCTCTGACCTTGATGCAGCCCCTAGAAACTAGACAAGACAAAGGCGAAGTCACAATGCTCAAAGGCTATGGGCTCGAAGTTGCACTTTACTTGGCGGCACTTACGGGATCGGCTATCTATACGGATGTGCAGGCTCATTGGGACCACTTACATGTCCACACTGATGCAGCAAGGGCGAGCCCACTACCAACAGACTTGCGTGAACTCTCCGATGCATATTCGTCCATCCGCCTCCCTATTAACATGAATTGGAAGTCGGTCTTCGAAGGTCGCTTGAATGGGCTGCGTCCCGAAATGAGATACGCGATCAGGCAACTCGCCGAGCTTGCGGAGCGAGGAACCGGCGATTCAAAACACCAAATCCAACTCGCCAAGCAGGCAGCGGGAAAGGCAAATGCGCGAGCTAAGCCCTCCAAGGACGATTGGTACGTTGAAGGTCGGCTGAGCATCTCTATCTCAAAGGCTGGCTTCGGGCGGACTGAAGTTTCAAGGTTGCTCGTGACATATGCGCACGATCCGAGAGTTAGTATGCCCCATTTAGCTCTATTCATCCGGACGGTATCATAGTCCACCCACCTGTCAGCCTATGAGTATTTGAAGCGAGAGGAAGGAGTGATTTCCACTCCTTCCCCAGGCTTTTCTTGCGGTTTTCTGCTATTTTTCCTGATGACCGTTGCTGGCCGAAAGTGGACAGTCAAAATCTGTTCATCTCAAATTCCAACGCTCTATGTTGGCTCCTATAGTGTCACTAACTTTTTTGGCGTGCTGCCGTAAAGACTTTGAAAGCTCCTCTATTCGTTCGACGGTAACAGGCTCATATTTACCCTCGTTCAGCCTTCTAGCAATCTGGTTCAAATTTCGACCTATCGCCAAAAGTTGATAGTTCGACTCCCCAAGGATTTCGATTTCTTTCATCGAGTACTGAGGTTCATGAGTCAGGGTTGCTCTAACCGCATCAACAATGAATTGTCGAACCGAGCTACCAGCCTCTTTCGCTCGTATATCCAAGGCTTCACGTTCGGAAACAGTGAGAAGTATCTCAAAGCGTTTTTTTGGATTCCGGCTGGTTTCCTCAACCTGAGTAAAAAGCGTCCTAGCCTTGTCTGCTTGCAACCCCGCAAGTTGTGCTTCAATCGCTTCACGCAAAGCAGCACCCGGCTTTTTACCCACGGATGAGCAGTACTCAACCCATGTTGTTTTCAGGTCACCCAAGTAAATGTTCATGTACGGGGATGGCTCTTTTTCCTTGTGTTTAGTCATAACCCTCCACAACCCAAAAATTGATCAAGATCCCATAAATCTACAAACTACGCGCGTAGTTCACCGGCGGTTAGCCTATCCTGCAATAATCCTTACCCCATTCAGTTTCTTGGTCATGACCAAGGTTTTTTCTGTTGATGTCCTGCATTTCATCTGATGGCCCACAGACGACTAAGCAGCCCGAACTAACCCACTCAACCTTGAATTCCTTGGTCATGACCAAGGAATCCCAATCCGACAAGTCAAGAGGCCTCCAACCGTGATTGGCGTCCATGGGTGTCAAGGGCAACACCGGAAGCCGCAGCGCCCACCAGGGCGACCGGGTGAGGATGTTGGGCTTAGCCTTCACCCTTGATGCGCATGGATGCCTTAGAGCCTGTTGGCAAGGGGCAGGAGCAAGGCAAAGCCGCTGAACCTGCCCCCGCAGCCTGTCCGGCAAGATCGGACGCGGGATGCAACCCGAAGGGGGTTGCTCTAGACACTACACGACTCAAACCCTCTTAGCGTTCATGCTCCTGGCTCGGTAACGGGTAGGAGCGGGCAATGATCTCCATGAAGTTTTCGTATTCACGGCGACCGAGGGTAGAGGGTTTGGCTCCAGTGCGATTTGCAGCCAGCGTTATTTCCTCAACGTCTCTAGCGCGGCTAAAGACAAGATCAGCCTGCAACGCAGCTAAGGATGCTGGATCATTCATGCGATCCCATTGCTGTAGCCAGTGAGCAATGGGTTTGCCATCAGGAGCGCCGCCCATCGACACCCGCATTAGACGCAGCGGAGCGTGGTGCACATTGATCGTAAGCATCGCTAATCTCCTTTTCTCGCAGTGCCGCCTTGGCGGCCCCACTGGGTTTTCTGTAGCCCTTCTATAACGTGCTGACGGTAGGCGGGATTAAGCATCGAGTTCCCCGCTGCAAGGTGGTTCAAACGACCGGCCGTGACCATTTTTCCGCTTTGCAGGTCTCCTCTTGTACTTTGTCTGTTTAGCCCATGAGTCACAGGCGATGCAGCAGCCTGGGCAACATCTCGCAGACTGATACCAGCCGAAGAGATGCCACCGGCCAAGGCAGCTCCAGCCGCATATGCTCTCTGCAACAAAAAGAGCATCACGCCCGTAACGATCAGGATTTCAAGCATGGCAGCCATCGGGTGATCAGTGGTTACTGCCAGTACCTTGGCTGCAAGCGAACTGAAGAACTTCGTGCCGATACCAAGGACAGTAATCACCAAGGCGATCTGCATGATGGGGGTCATCACCTGCCCAAACCAGCTATCAAACCACTTGGCCATCACCGGAAACATCAGCATTGCGATGAAAAAGGGGCCGATACCCAGCATGACAGTCAGCATGACTTTGGAGGTAATGACCATGGCACCGGCTGGAATGGCCATAGAGAGCGTGCAATGTGCCTGATGATGGGGTTCTACAAGTAGCAAAACGTCATGCCGGCTTCACTTGCCCACTTTTTGCACATGCAGCCCACATACTCGGCACCTGAACACACCAGCGTGCTGTCCCTCCACCGGTGGTGCCTGGCAGCAGAAAGACGCACTAAACCTAATTGTCGGAACAAAGAATCCGCGACCACCAGGAAAGGTGTGTCTATAAGCCCTGAGCAATAGGTCGATTGCTAAGAAGAGCTCTTCACATGTTTTGAGGGGAATGGCGTACGCAGCAGTAATTTATCTAAGGCGATAGAAAAACCTCAGAACGCAACGAGCGTACTGAAACTATAGATAAACAGCTTTTTGGGAGAGTGCCCATACTGGGGCTATGACTTGAATCGCGCTAAGTGCTTGTGAACACTAGGGATTTTTGAGTGGTGCCCGGGGCCGGAATCGAACCGGCACGCCTTGCGGCGGGGGATTTTGAGTCCCCTGCGTCT
>SMEN01000056.1_pt1 | contig 39953 bp, 30 predicted proteins | sample 2456271 | NCBI WGS metagenome assembly SMEN01 (sample SAMN10132593, study PRJNA489261) | soil metagenome | isolation source: day1 control-loamy sand soil ammended with raw manure from dairy cow... | place: USA | collected 2015-04-01 | reverse complement strand
TTCTGCTAAAGGTTTGTGCAAGCAGTTTGGCGCTGTCCACGCTGCACGCGATATGACCGTTGATATCCATGCGCAAACCATTACGGGCCTGATCGGTACTAATGGCGCAGGTAAAACCACCTTCGTGAACATGTTGACCGGCTATATGAAGCCGGACTCCGGCAATATCTTTTTTGCCGGTCGTGAGATCACAGGTTTGCCGCCACGGGAAGTGACCCGTTTGGGGATTGCGCGCTCTTTCCAGATTCCTCAGCTGTTCACTTCCCTGAACGCGCTGGAAAACGTGGAAATCGCTTTGGGCGTGGCTCGTCAGCCCCTGTCGCAAGCAGGCGAGATCCTGGAACGCTTTGGTCTGAGCGCCTTTGCTCAATCCCAGGCGGGCACCTTGCCAGAAGGGATTCGCAAACTGCTGGACATCGCGCTGGCCATGGTGGCCCAGCCTAAAGTGCTCTTGCTGGACGAACCCACCAGTGGCGTGGCCAGTGATGAGAAATTTGAAGTGATGGACCGTGTCATGAAAGTGGTCCGTGATGCAGGCGTGACGGTTCTGTTTGTGGAACACGATATGGAAATCGTGCGCCGCTACAGTGATCGCGTGCTGGCTTTCTATGACGGCACCATTTTGGCCAACGGCACTCCTGATGAAGTGCTGGCTCATGAGCAGGTTCGTGAATACATCATCGGCGAGCCGGTGGGACGCAATAAACAGGAGGCCGACAATGTTGCTTGATGTCAAAAATCTGGATGTACGCATTGGCCCTACCAGCATCTTGCGTCAGGTGAACCTGCAAGTGCGCCAAGGTCAGATCGTGGGTCTGGCCGGTCGTAACGGTGCGGGTAAAACCACGCTGATGCGTACGGTGATGGGTTTGCTGGCCGTAGACAATGGCTCGATTCAGTTTGACGGTCAGGAACTGGCCAAGATGCCAGCCTACCGTCGTACCAGCCTGGGCATGGGTTTTGCCCCCGAGGATCGTAAATTGATCCCCGAGCTGAGCGTGGAAGAGAACATTCGCCTGCCCGCCTGGGCCCTGAAATCCCAGGATATTGAAGAGCGTCTGGACCGTGTCTGGCGCATCATCCCTGAATTGAAAGTCTTTGGCCCACGCCGTGCTTTGCAATTGTCCGGTGGTCAGCAAAAGCTGGTCGCCATTGGCCGTGCCTTGATGACGGCAGACAAGCTGCTTTTGCTGGATGAGCCTTTTGAAGGCGTCGCCCCTGCGCTGTCCAAGCGTATTGCGGAAGTGGTGGGCGAGCTTAGCAAAGAGGGCTTCAGTGCCTTGTTGTCGGGTGCTGACTTGCAGCACGCCGGCAATGTGATCGATTACACCTACCGGATGGACCGCGGCCGTATCGAAGTACCGCAGCCCGCCATACCTTAAGGAGAAAGCCCATGTCGGCATTCGAGTTCAGAACCACCCCCGCTATTTATGTTGAAAGCGGAGCCGCTGCCCGGCTCGGTCAAATCCTGCGCCAACGTTTCTCGCAAGAGCGCGTGTGCCTGGTGACCGACCGCTTCCTGCACGAAAGCGGCTTGCTGGACCCTGCCCTGGCTGATTTGAAGGCCAAGGGCTGGACCGTGCAAGTGATTGACGATGTTATTGCCGATCCACCCGAGCACATCATCTTGCAAGCGACCGAGCGTGCCCGTCAGGCCAAGACAGAAATTGTTGTCGGTCTGGGTGGCGGTTCGTCCATGGACGTAGCCAAATTGCTGGCCGTCTTGCTGGCCACGGATCAGCCCCTGCAAGAGATGTACGGCATTGGCAATGTGCGCGGTTCGCGCCTGCCTTTGGTGCAGATCCCGACCACTGCGGGAACCGGCTCGGAAGTTACGCCGATCTCCATCGTGACAACCGGCGAAACCACCAAGTCCGGCGTAGTTGCTCCCGAGCTGTACGCGGATCTGGCGATTCTGGACTCGCAGTTGACCTTGGGCTTGCCCCCACGTATTACGGCGGCAACCGGCATTGATGCCATGGTGCATGCCATCGAGGCTTACACCAGCCGCATCCTGAAAAACCCGCTGTCGGACAACTTGGCTAAACAAGCCCTGAGCCTGATTGGCAACAAACTGGTGCACGTTTGTCGCAACGGCCAGGACGCTGCAGCCCGTCAGGACATCTTGCTGGGCGCGACCTTGGCCGGCCAGGCGTTTGCCAACGCCCCGGTGGGGGCTGTACATGCACTGGCTTACCCAATCGGCGGTATTTTCCACGTGCCACATGGCTTGTCGAACTCCCTGGTTCTGCCCCACGTACTGCGTTTCAACGCTCCGGCCGCAGCCCCGCTGTATGCCGAACTGGCTGAGGTACTGATGCCAGGCATTCAGGGCGACGATACCTCCAAGACAGAGGCCTTCATCAACTTCATGGAACAGATCGCCATTGATACCGGCATCGAGCGTCAACTGCGCGAAGTAGGGATCAAAGAAAGCGACCTGCGCCGCATGGCTCAAGAAGCCATGAAACAAACCCGTCTGCTGGGCAATAACCCGCGCGACGTGACCGAAGACGACGCTTTCGCAATTTACAGCGCCGCGTTCTGATAGACCGCTAAACAGCGGAGACCTTTTGCCTGAGTCCGGTGCTGTGCCGGCTCAGGTTTTTTTTGTTCTCACTCAGGACTACGTAAGTCCATCGCTAGAGCATGATGAATCGCAGGATGGAGTGGGGGGCGTTGTTCTTCCACATCAGTGCTGTATTCGTCGTTTTTCGAGGCTCGACCCATCACAATATCAAACCACTGAGCACGGTCTTTTACCACGCGATACATTTTTTCATCGTGTGTGCCTGCTAGATAGGGTTCGTATATTTCGATGTGTTGGTTTTCGCGCTCAGCATACGCGCCTATTCGGTCTAGGCGACCCGTGCGCTGCTCAAGAATACTAGGATTCCAATCTAGATCGTGATGAATGACAAAACGGCATTCCTGGTGGAGATCAATTCCTTCACCCATAACTGAACTGGCTACTAAAAGGTCCGGAAGAAACGGAGTGTTGAATTGAGCGATTAGCCGTTCTCGAGTGGCACGGTCAGTCCCTCCATGGGCTCGACGAACTGGATTTAAGCTGCCTCCCCGATGCTCGCTTGACTCGTCTGGGCTCGTGTCGCCTAGCAAAGCAGTCCTGATGTGATTAATCTCACTGTGGTTTCCGTCAGGATTTGTAGCCTCGGTTTTCTGATGCAGTAGTGCCAAGCGTTTTGCAAAAGATTGCCAACGCTTTAGCAGCGTTGTGCCGTTAGGGCCAGTTTTATTAATCCCTTCCCAAATATCTTGCTCTGTCATCTCTAACGAGAGAGTTGCATATCGAACTAAATAGCTCGGTGTACGCAAGTGTCGGATAGCTGAGTCAACGAGTAAATTAATAATTTCTTGATTGCCCTGCGAAGCGTCTTCTAGCGCTACAGTTAAGCGTTGTCGAATGCGGGAATAGGATGTCCCTTCGCTGCGAAATAGACGATCCGAAATACGCTTCAGCGCAGTCTGTACCTCACTCTCATCTCGGATTTTTAATGCTTTAGACGCTATCTGATGTGTGATCTGCTGGATTTTTTGGCTAAGGGCCTCAGCAACTGCTTCACCTGTATTTAAATACCAGCAAAAAATTAGACATTTTTCGCCCTGGAGCCAAAGGTGAGCAGCTCGTTCTACCGTGGCGCGGACTTTTGGGTGAGTCGCCTTCAGCTCTGCATCTTGCAAGACTCGTTTAATTTCATCTCTGTACCAACTGGCGCTATCCATGCTTGTGTGGTGTTTTACCCTTATGGATCTTTGCGTTTCCTGATCCTCTTTTGGGGAGTCAGAGTCTCGTAGCGGGCCGGTCTGGTCGTTTCCTAAGCGTTGGTATGTCTCGTACGAGGAGACAATTCCATACGCAAAGTGCGGACGAGAGTTCTGGTCATTGGCTGCAATGCTTTGTGCACGAGCCGCAAGTAGGAAGGGTAAAGAAGCTTCTTCTGGAATGCTAAGTCCTACACTGCGGGCACCGTTAGCGAGAATAGAGGCACCCGGGTGATAGGTCCGACGTTTGCTGCGTTCGTGCCGAATAATCCACGGCTTCAGTGCTACGTTCATTTTTTGTCTTGAATGGACGGCGAGTTTTGCATGTTCCCAAGCCTCATGCACATGCTGGCTATTAGTTGTTGGAGCAATGCTATCCAGGCTCCATGAGTCAAACAAAGCTAGATCATCATGGGTAAGTTTGCCCCAGGTATTGTCTAGGTGCAGTGCGGCGCTTTGAGCAGCCGTTAGGGCTTCTTGTAGAGTTTGTAATCGCTGTGAGAGTGATGCTTGGCTTTTAGAGCTCGAGGTTCTAGTCGCAGATAAACGGCTAAGAATCTCGATAAGTTCGGTGTGCCCAAGTTCAAATGGAGTAGCAGTTAAAAACAGCATGCGCTCAAAAATGCCGTGGAAAGCGCCACTATGGTCGTCTTCTGTGCGCTGAGCAAAGAGCCTGCTGATGCGAGTGTATGGATTCTTTAATCGATGAGCCTCATCAACCACTAGCAAAGGCAGGTTTAGATCGGTTGCTGACAATAGCCATTTCCAAGCAGCCTGTGTGGCATTACCAAGTTCTGAACGAGCGCTGGCGAGTCGATCTTCGATTTTAGTTGAGGTGCGAATCGGCAGGTCTTTGATAGCAGTGCGCAGTTCGTCTAAGACAAGGGTCTTTGCTGCTCGCTCTAAGGCGGTAGGGACAGGATTATTTGTCAGTTTTTCGCCGGTCAGTTGTAGCCATAGGCCTCGCCATTTTGAGGGGGCTACCTGTAGTAATTTAGCAACCCGATCTGGCGTGAATGCTGGGTTGCGAATTAAACCTCGTTTTCCATTTGACCATTTTGCAATACGCGCACGTAGCTCGTTCCGGTCTTGAATATAACGGGTCGCATAGTGGAGTAAGGCAAGCTGAATAAACGAGTCTTTTAGCGTGTTAGTGAGCGCTGTGTGGGTGACTACAAGAATATGCTCGTCTGAGGGAGTATCTAGTTTACTAAGGAACTCTTCGCCGCTGCGGATTGGCTGGCTAACGCAGCGGATGCCATGATCGGGCGCAAGAAGAGACTGGCTGAACTTTCTCCACTCGCGCACCCATTTCTCCGCGACTGCTGCGGGGACAAAAATCACGACTCGGCCTAGCTTGGGAGTCGAGCGGATGTAGCTAGCGACAACCGCTAGAGCAACGTAGGTTTTTCCCATTCCGACTTGGTCTGCCAGAATGACTCCCTCCTGAGTTTCCAATCTATTCAATATGTCGTTTGCTGTGCGAAGCTGGCGCGTCCAGTCTTTGTTAAAAGTGGGGTCTGTAGAGGTTTTTAGCTGTGTGCTTAATAGCTGACGCATTGGCGGGCCTCCTTAATGGCACGGGTAGCGTATAAGGCGATACTGGATGAGTTTGAGTTGATTTGAAGTCTTAGCTTGTTTATTTTTTTTATTGTTTTCTCTATTTCATCTCTGCCCTGCCGTTGGTCTATTAGAGCTAAGGCCTGTGACCAGTTGATTCGAGCTAAAACCAGGGAAATTTCGGCAAGAGTAAACATTGCCTCTGCAGCGGATTGCTTGCCACTTTTGAAGGCTTCGACGACTTTTGTGGCTACAAAAAGGGGGCCTAAAGGGCTATTCAGCCGCCCTTTTAACGCCTCTAACGTCATCGCAGGGCGCAGTTCAAGGCGATGTTGCATTGATGTTAGTGAGGCAGCTAGCGCACGTCCTTTTTTAAGCAAAGAGTTTTCTACTTTCAGTCTTTTCAGAGGATCTAGGATGAGTCCATCCCCTGCTGGACTTGCTGACCGATCCGATTCCAGTTGGTTGCGTACCACATCCGAAAGTGGACGGTTTGTAGCTAGCGCTTCAAGTAGATGCTCTATGCTCAGGTTTGCGATGGTAGGCCCAGGGGGGAGGTCGAATGGGTCTACAGCCACTACAGCCCAAGGGCATGTAAGAGTTTCTGCTTCGCCCCAGCTCACTACCACATACATGGGGAATAAGCCTTTAGGCAACATGCATGAGCTGACGGAAGGCCGCCCAGCGCTCTCCCATGAGGATCGATTTGCAAAAATATGCCCATTCTCCGCAAGAGAGATAGACCAGTTTTTTGGCATATCTGCCTCATCACTTATGCCCAGATTCAATGACCAAGACGCATCTAATGGACTCTTAGTGATTTCGCAAAGTTGGAAGCAGGTGGGAAGGGCCGGTAGCTGTACCTCATCCTCATCGCTGGGGCTTACTGTTTCTGTCTCTGCTGGGACTCTGTCCCCTAACTGGATAAGGTTCATCAGCGCTTTGCCTTCCTTGCTACCCTTTGCGGCACCAATCCAGACATTTGCTTCTCGATGGCGGACGCTCTTTGAGAGCCCCAATCCTGCTAGTGTGTGGTTAGAGCTCCCGATCAATGCGGCTATCCACTCATCACTTTCAATGAGAAGACATTTCGCATGAAGTGTCCGAAGCTCGGTATCTATTGCTTTGAGTTGGCAAACTGTATCGACTTCTTGCGCTAGCTCTGCGGAGAAGGGGACCTGTCCGCGGGGATTTAAGACGACAGCGACCCGATGTGAACGTCTTTCTGCCGGTCTGCCATTGAGAAGTTGACGGGTTGCTCTGAGAGCTTTGGAATCGTGTGAGTCCCAGAATGCGGACAAGTGCGTGGCAGTTAGAGGCCTTGCTCCTTTCCAGACTAAGTCGAGTAAATCCAGTGGAGCAGTGTTGGCATTGGTTGGAGCAAAGGCGACTTTGGGGTTACCTGTGGCATGAGAGTTCTGTTGACTAATGCGTTGTCGTAGCAGGGTCAGCGTGCTCTGTGCTCTGTTGATGCTTGCGATATTTGTGTTGTAACCGGGGATAAGCTCGAAATAAGAATCTAGTTCGTCCGCCAAAGCGCTTAATACTTCGGTAGGAAAGAGGCAGTTTTTACCAAGGTCTACGGCGAGGGCTAGTTCGATTTGGCGCCTGTATCCAGCAGCTGTTAGGTTTGGTGAACCGATGATGATGCGAGTGGCATTTTCCCAAATCAGTACAGATACCTTCGCGTGTAAAAGGCCAGTTTTTACTTTGCAGGACAGAAGGTCCCAGAGTAAGGAGCTGCGTTGAACCGGAGCACTCCTATCAGCAAGGACGCTTATCTTAATTCCCCGTAATAGTTGATCTAGCTCGGTGTGGGCGACAAGGTCGTCAATCGAGCCCGTATCTTCATTCACGCTAGAGACTTCCAAAAAGCGTGCTAAGCAATCTCGTTCGAAAAACTCTGGTTCGAGAGCAAAGGTGGTAGCAAGTAGAGCGACTGGCTCACCTGCGTTAGGTGGTTTTTGCCAGAAGTCGAGAAGAGGAGTAGGTTTCATGCTGTTTTTGCGATGAGATTTGCCAAAGTGACAAGACGCATAGGGTGGGTCCAAGTCTCATTGTCCAGACTGCCGGAGTGATTGCGATAAGGGGGCCGCACGGTCCAGTCGCCATCTAATTGGTCAATCCAGGTCAGTTTTTTTTTCGCTGCTTGAACGTCCTCGTGTCGAGCGATCATCGCGTCAAAAAACTGTTGGGGTGATAAAGGTCTTTGAAAGTCAGCTAAACCTTTTTCCATCTCTTGTGCTTGTTCAGACATGTCGATCTTGGCAAGCGAGTCAATCGCTTTGCGTACAAGGCCCCCAATCCTTGGTGCAAGCTGGGCTAGTCCTGGGGTGTCCAGTGCATGGAGAGGGGAAATGATGGCGCCTGATTGCTGAACCGTATGAGCTAGAAATCGCTTGAATGTGTTGTCTAGCGAGGTCGCTAGCTCTTCATAGTCGATGCTGGCTTGAAGCATGCTTCTAGTCGTTGGACTTGAGTGTTGGAGCAGCAACTGCGCCAGTTCAAGCTGACTCATTGGTTTTGAAAGGGGGTTTTTGACTAGCCAAGCACTAAGTTCTTTGCGAGTGTCATTGCCATACTCTGTGATTAACTCACGCAGCACACGGCGTTCCTTAGCCTTAGCCCCGCCAGGAGCTAAATAGTTTGCTAGAGATTTGAGCAGCTCTCCAGTAAGAGGACATTCGGATTGGCCTGACATGACGGATTTAGCGCATTCGTCCCTAAGGTTTTGGCGCAGTTTTCCACCTTGAGTATTTGTTAGACGGTCAATATACCCAGTCAAATTAAAATCTTGTTCCCAAGCGGAGACTAGTCTTGGGGTGTTCTGATCAGTGGTATCGCTACTGTTCAATACCAGAGTGTCGCGCGAGAGCGAGCGATATACACCGGTGAATCCGAAAACACGTGGCCCGCTCAGATAGGTGCGTGGGCTCAGGCGGTGATTAGCTGCTTTTGCTCGCGCTGCTTTTTGACTTCCAGGCAAGCCGTCAAGACGCCCCTCTCCGGGGTAGCGAACCATCGCTTCTACGACTAACCATTCGAAGGCAATATCTGCTGTTGCCCCAGCCTTCGTGTGTGATTTATGGGTTGGTACTTGCTGGGTTTGCAAGTCCTGGAAAATAAAAGCACCAATGGCCGAAAGAGTGACAAAGCGAGGGTTGCTCATGCGGGCCCGGATACCCGGGGCCAATTTATCGGCAATTCGGTCCGCTATCGAGGCTAGGCCCAGGGGGTCTAGTCCCCCCTCTCCTGTAGCACCAGGGTCGTATGCAGAAAACCGGGGAAATTGGTCAAGCAAAGTCATAACAAGGTCTAGGAGATCAACTTAGTGAAACTCAGGATAAAGGAGTGGGTTTGTCGATTGTTATTAACGGCTGTTTCGCAGGAACTTTAAGAGTTCTGTAGTTGAGGTTTTCTGAGTTTTAAGGAAGGCTGGTTTTTATACCTTATATAAAACTAGTTCTGAGTTTTTTATGTGTTTAAAAGTCGACTTTTTTTATTTAGATAATTATTCAAAATATCTAGCAGCTGGAATATTTTTTTGGTTTTTTATCTGGGTTTTTGGGTTTTGCTTTTTGTGGTTTTTTCTGATTAAGAAATTATATCGAAGCCTGAAGAGCGATGACTATGCGGGAAACTTTAGGGTCTGGCTGGTCCGATGAAAAAAAAGCAAGGAGGGGTAATGGCGGCTGCTTGGAGTAACGAGGTGCCTGATGTCGCCATGGCATCGCTCCCCTTAAGCGAAAACTCTTTTGGTGATCCTGCTGCCCGGCTCATTGCTGAACACATTGGCGTGTTAAGGGTTTCAGGTCTGCAAGCAGCTTATGCCAGAGCCTAACGTCTGCTTACAAGAGGGGGCCGTACACTTCAGGCCCAATGCGGGTCTGGCGCGCATCCATCGTACTAAACTAGCCGGGTTTGGCAGGGCACAGCGCTACGTTTTTGCTGTGCCTTGACGCTGTCAGCGATGGTGATCTTCCATATGCTGTCCTTGTTGAATCGACTGCTTTTTATTCACCATGATTGCGATACCACTTTCCTCTCTACAAAACCGGCGAACCCTGACTTTGTCTCTGGCCGGTGCGCTGCTGGCCCTGCTCGAATGGTTTGCGTTCGTCAGTTTGATGACGTCAGATTTGCAGCAAGTGCGGTTTTGGATCGCCTTGCTTTTCGGGGTGGGGATTTTTGGTGTGGCAGCCATGTCTTTGTTGATGTACTTGCCGCTGCGCAAATCCTTGCTAGCCGCTTTGGGACTGGCAGTGCTGGGGGCTGTTCTAAGCTTTCAAGGGCTAGGCGGTTACGCGGATATAGACGGTTTTTTGCTTGCGCCGCAGATGGGGGTGGGGATCAGCTTGTTGTCGACTATTACGCTGCCGTTTCTGGCCGTGATGGCCGAGCGGCGTCAGGATTGGCGTAATTACCGGCGCCTGTTTGATGTCAGTTGGTCCATGGTGTGCTCCTGGGCGGTGGCGATGCTGTTTTGCGGGCTTGCCTGGGGCGTACTGATGGCGAGCCATCTACTGCTGAGCTTTGTGGGCATTACTTTTCTGGCGGATGTGTTACTGGAGCCGACTGTCGCAGCCGTGGTGTCTGGCGGCTTGGTGGGGGCGGGCTTGGCGATAGCCTCGGAATCAGATGGCTTGCTGTCGCCGCTTATATTGCTGAAATTGCTGCGTTTGCTCACTCCCGTTCTGCTGCTGGTGATGCTGGTCTTTATTGTGGCTTTGCCCTGGCGTACAGGCGAAGGCCTGCCCTTGGCAGCACTGTGCGTGGCGGCGGTATTGGGCGCGTCCACCCTGGTATCTGCTGTAGTGGCCGATGAAGACGCTAATGCGAGTGCAACCCCTTTGCTGCGTGCTTCGGCGCGCTTGCTGGGCATTGTCATGCCCGTTTTGGCTGCGGTGGCGTTGTGGGCGATTGTGTCTCGGGTCTCGCAGTATGGCTGGACCCCAGCCCGAGTCAGCGCCATGACAGCGGCACTTGTCGCGGCTGGATATGGATTGAGTTATTTCTGGGCTGCCTGCCATGCTCGGGATTGGATGTCACGAGTGCGCCGCTCCAATATCTGGATGGCCATGGTACTGATCGTGCTGGCCGTGCTCTGGTTGTCCCGCATTCTGTCTCCCGAGTCTTTGTCGGTGGCCTCGCAGGTGGAACGGTTCAAATCGGGCGAACTAACGGCGGCCGATTTTCCGGAGATACAAATGAGAGTGGGCTGGGGGCTGCCGGGCCAGGAGGCGTTGCGCTCTTTAGTTGAGCAAGGTTTGCTGGACGTAGAGCTAGAGGAAGAAGAGGGCCCTCCATCTCCGGATCAGACATCGGAACCCTGGGAGTTCAGCGAAGAGCAGGCCAAACAGATTCTGCTTGAAACCATGCCTAGCTCACCGGCCAATCACCCCTTGCTCAAACCTTTTATTGAGAGCTATCCGGGATGGGACATCGCCTATCTGGCCAGAGCCTGCCTGAGCAAGACTCCTGCTGGCCATCCGGATTGCTTGCTGGTTTTTGCGGACTTGCTGCCTTCCGTCCCGGGAGATGAGGTCATTATCTTGGCGAGCGATACCATGGTGAATGGTGTGACGTTTGCCATGGCAGAGGATGGCAGCTGGACGCGGGCGACCGCCTTTAATCCTGGTTTGATCGAGGAAAAAATGGCGACTGTCATTGATGGCATACATGCGCACGGAGCGGTGATTGAACCCGCGCCTTTCAATGTCTTGAAATTGCCCGGCGGCGCTATTCTAGGCGTGACCGAGCGCCCTTGACGGGCTGCTCGGACAAAGCTGATAGCCGTGGTGTCTTTAAAAAAGCATCACGGCTGGGCAGCGATACGCAGCGCGGGTTTCAAGGATGCGGCCAGCATCTGTCCGTGGTTCAGTTCGCTAAAGTTTTCATAGCTGACGTTCAGACCAGCCTGCTGCAAGTGCTTCGCCAAATCCTGCGTTGACCATTGAGCTGCCGCATTATTCATGGACGTGTTCCTGCGTTGGCCACCCACCATAATGGCGACTTGCTTGTCTTTCGCCCGAGTGGTGTCAAAAGCCTTGGCCGTCTGCACTAAAACACCCTCATGCCACCACAAGGACGGATCACCGGCGACGTAACGCTGGTACAGGTCGGGATGGGTAAACAATGCATGCAGTGTGAACAAGCCCCCGTAAGAGTGCCCCCAAAGTGTTTGTCGGGAACGGTCTATGGATTCGCGCGCCTCTACCGCCGGTTTGATATGTTTTTCGATGTAGTCCAAAAAGATATCTGCTCCGCCGCCCAAACGTCCGCGTACTTCAACGGTTTTACTCACGCCGTTCTCCGTCACGGGAGGGGTGTAATCAAAGGAGCGGGCGAGCACATCGTGGCGGGCTTCAGTGTCGTAGCCAATGGCTACCAGTACCGGGGCCGTTAGCGCGTCGATCGCTTTCAGGTCGTCTAGGCTAATGCTGGCCATGGCGGCATTGCCATCCACCATATAAATCACCGGATGCCCGGTTGCGGGAGCAGGGCGGTTTGGCGTACCAATTTGTATTTTGTAGCGCCGTTTGCCGTCTTCCGAGGACATCAGCAGCGTTTCAAAACGATAGAGATTTTGTTGTTGGTCCACGATGGTGGGCCCAACGGTCTCGTTCCAGGGGCGTGTGTTCTGATTTTCCTGAGCTTGGGTGGGCAGGGAGAAGGCCAGGCAGAGCGTGGCGGCACTGATCAGAAGGCGGGGCAGGGATGTCTTCATCGGGATCAAATCACAGAAGTCTAAACAGGAATCATTCTTGATTATAGGGTTTGTGTGAGGATAGAAAACAAATACCCGTAAAACAAATTTCGGTCTTGATGTCAGGGAGTTTTCCTGCCGCACATCCGCTGATCCTGCTTAAAAGCAGACGGGGGCAGAGATAGGGAAGAGGGACTGATACGCCGCAGTCGGTAAAGTGCAAGGACTACCTGGGCGTCTGGTGAACGGCTGTAACGAATGCTGATGAGAGTGCTGAGCAGCGGGTGTGTGCGGGTGCGCAGCTTGCCTGCTTTAGAAACTGCAGCGGTTAGCCAGAGCAGTAGCAGGCTTGTTGCGTGAAGCGTAGGGATGGGTGTTTGTAAAGGAGATGAATAAAACCGGGTTAGTTTGCAGCTAACCCGGGCTCATCTTTACAGGGACTGGTCGGGCAGGGCGAAGGGATTCAGCCCTGTGCGACCAAAGCCTTCTTCTGTTGCCGCATCATCCAGCACCAGCGTTGCCAGATCGTCGGCCACGGTTTCAGCATCGGCTGCACGTTCCTGAGAGATGACCTTCAGGTAGCTATGGCAATGACCACAGCTTTCTGCACGTACCACCGCTTCGGTGGTGTCAAAGCTCAGGTAGTCGAGCTGGCCAGCATCACCGCAATTGGTGCACTTGGCGCGAACCATATGCCATTCGCACTCGCACAAAGAGCAATGCAAATAGCGCAGGCCCTGACGAGTGCCTTTATGAATCAGGCTGGCTATCGGCGCACTGCCACAAACTGGGCAGCTGGCGGACTCTTCGTCGCTGGCCGCCGGCAGAGGCACTGCCCGAGCAGCCAAGGCCACTTCCAGGGACAAGGCCGCCCACAGGAAAGGAGCCAATGCTTCGGAGACTGCATCAAACTGGTTCTGTGCCAGAGCCAAGCCTGCTTCCAGACGAGTCTGGGCGCTCATGGCACGCAAGGCATCCAGATGAGGGGTGATGGCAGGTGATGCGTCAGGTGCCAGTTTGGTCAGCAGCGTATCCAGATGCGCCAGCCAGGCACCTTGGCGAGCAATCTCCACAGGGTCAATGGCTAGCGCATCGGAACGGCTTTCGGGCGAAACTGCTGCCTGTGCCTGTGCCTGTGCCTGTGCCTGTGCCTGTGCCTGTGCCACATCCGCAGCCAGACGCAAATAGGCTTCTAGCTCGTGGCCTTGGGCCAGCTCGCGCAATCGGGCGGCGCGGGCGGTGTAAAGCGCCTGCAATTCAGGACGAAGAATGGGATCAAAGTGGCGTGTGGATTCCTCGGAAGGAACTGAACGGATCACAGGGATTTCGTTCATGCTTTGCCTCGCTTTGTTTTGCTCTCGTTCGTTTTGAGTTCCTCGTGCCAGCGATCGTGGTGGTGACGTATCCAGTTTTTGGAGACATAGCCCGTCACCATGCCGGTGATGGAGCCACGCACCCAAATGGCCAGGTAGATATGGCCCAGAATCAGCAGAATCAAACCGATTCCCGCAATCGAGTGGATCAGGATCGCCAGCCGTAGCACGGGAATGGAAAAGAACTCGGCAAAGTAGGCGCGCCACATGATCAGGCCCGACACCAGCAAGGCCACGATGGAGCTCATGATCAGCCAGAACAGCACTTTTTGACCGGCATTGTATTTACCGATTTGCAAAGGCTGTTCCACCTTGTTCAGGACGACGCTTTTGACGTTGCGAAACCAGATCAGGTCTGTTTTGGCAGGCAGGTTGTACTTCACGAAACGTACAAACATATAGCAAAGCCCGACAAACACGGCGATGCCTAAAAAGGGATGCAGGACACGCGCCATTTGCGGTGTGCCCAGAAAGGAACTGAGCCAGGAAAAGGTGGGAAAGAACCAGGACAGCCCCGAGGTGGCCGCCAGGAAAAAGCAGACCACCACGGCCCAGTGGCAAAGCCGCTCGGGGAACTTGGTGCGTAGAACAAGATTATTTTTCTTGGACATGATTCCCTCCTTCAGCGGTCTTGGTTTCCTGTTCGCTGTCGTGCTCATCTTCGTTTTCGTCGACGCTGTTCGGGCCTACGCCAATGAAGTGAGCAGCCATACCGGCAACAGCTACGGCACCTGCTAGGGCAGCCGCCGGTTTAAGTACATCTTTCCAGCCACCCACTACAGAGCTGATTTGCGGGTCTTTAGGTAAACCTGCGTAGCGCTGCGGATCATCGGCGTGTTGCAGTACATACATCACGTGCGTACCGCCTACACCCTGCGGGTCGTACAGGCCGGCGTTTTCATAGCCGCGTTCGTTCAGGTCCTCGATACGGCTGGCGGCCAGATCCTTCATCTCCTGTTTAGAGCCAAAGGCAATCGCGCCGGTCGGGCAGGTCTTGGCACAAGCTGGGGCCTGTCCTACTGACACACGATCCGAACACAGGGAGCACTTATAGGCTTTGTGATCTTTTTTGGAGATGCGCGGCACGTCAAAAGGGCAACCTGCCACGCAGTAACCGCAGCCCACACACAGGTCGGACTGGAAATCCACAATGCCATTGGCGTATTGAACGATGGCACCGGGCACCGGGCAGGCTTTCAGGCAGCCGGGGTCCTCGCAGTGCATGCAGCCGTCTTTGCGAATCAACCATTCCAGCTTGCCAGCCTCATCCTCGTGCTCGGTAAAGCGCATCAAGGTCCAGCTGTCGGGTGTCAGGTCGCTGGGGTTGTCATACACCCCAACGTTCTCTTCCACTTCACCGCGCAAGTCGTTCCATTCATTGCAGGCAACCTGACAGGCTTTGCAACCAATACAGATCGACACGTCAATCAGCTTGGCCACTTCCATCTGGTGGTCGCGTACCTGCGGGGCCGGTGTGATGGCATTGGTCGCCGAGCGGCGCACTATGTTTTGCGAATTCATGCCGTGGCTCCCTTCATTTTCTCGACATTGACAAGGAAGGCCTTGAACTCCGGTGTTTGCGTATTGGCATCGCCCACGCCGGGAGCCAGGGTATTGGCAAGAAAGCCCTTGCGGGTTTCGCCTTCAAAGCCCCAGTGGCACGGAATCCCGATCTGCTGGACTTCCTGACCCGCAACGGTCAGCGTGCGCATGCGCTTGGTCACCACGGCTTTGGCGGTGATGTAGCCGCGCTTGGTCGTGACTTTGACGGTATCGCCGTGGCTAATGCCTTTTTCAGCCGCCAGTTGTTCACCGATTTCGATGAACTGTTCTGGTTGCAACATGGCATTCAGATAAGAGTGCTTGGTCCAGTGGCGGAACAACTCGGTGATCGAATAGGTGGTCGCAACATAGGGGTAATCGTGGCGATTGCCCATGCGTTCAGCATCGTTGGACAGAATCCGGGCTGTCGGGTTATGCGTCACCTTTTCATGCAGCGGGTTTTTGGCGATCGGGCTTTCCACCGGCTCGTAGTGCTCGGGGAAGGGGCCATCATTAATGCCTTTTTCCGAGAACAGGCGGCCCAGACCTTCGGGCAGCATGATGAACGGTGACGCCGGGCTGCCGGGGGGCAGGTTGGCGGGAAAGTCCGGGATATCCGAACCTGTCCATTGCTTGCCGTCCCAATGCAGAATCTGGCGCTGCGGGTCCCAGGGATTACCCATTTCGTCCATGGAGGCACGGTTGTACAAAATACGGCGGTTGGCAGGCCAGGCCCACGCCCAGCCCGGAGTATTGCCCAGGCCCGTATCGGTATTGTCCCGATTGGCCATCTGGTTGCCTTTCTCCGTCCAGGAACCGGCAAAGACCCAGCAGTAGCTCTGTGTGGTGCCGTCATCACGCAATTGCGCGAAGTTGTCCAGAAGCTGGCCTTTACGCAAAATCTGCTTGCCGTCTTCATCAAAGACATCAGCCAGCGCATAGCCGTTGGCCTCTTTCGCCACTTCTTCCGGATGCGGGAAATGCGGGTCGTGGTAGGTGTCGCTGTCCCAGGTCATGCTCAGGACTTGCTCGGGACAGGCGCCGCCTTCTTCTTCGTACAGACGGCGCAACTCCATCATGATTTCGCCCAAAATATTGGGGTCATGACGGGCATCGCCGGGAGGTTGCTGTCCAGCATAGTGCCACTGCAGCCAACGGCCCGAGTTCACGATGGAGCCGTCTTCTTCAGCAAAGCAGTTGGAGGGCAGACGGAACACTTCCGTCATGATCTCTTCGGTCTTGACGTCGTTGAACTGCCCTTCGTTGCGCCAGAAGTTGGAGGTCTCGGTGACCAGCGGGTCCACAATCACCAGGAACTTCAGTTTGGACAAGGCCTTGGAGGTCTTGTTCTTGTCCGGCATGGCGGCCAGGGGGTTAAAGCCTTGGGCAAAGTAACCGTTGACCTTGCCTTCATACATCATGTCAAAGTAGGCCAGCATGTCGTAGCTGCGGTCCCACTTGGGCAACATGTCAAAAGCGAAATCATTGTCCGGCGTGGCGTGCTTGCCATACAGGTTTTTCAGCAAAGAGATGAAAAACTTGGGCGTGTGCTTCCAGTAATTGACTTGTCCTGGCAGCACATCTTTGGGCGTTGTCTCTTCCAGATACTGAGCCAGACTTTGTTGACTGTCCGAAGGCAGGTTCATGTAGCCCGGCACGCGCAGGGAAAGCAGACCCAAGTCGGTATAGCCCTGGATGTTGGAGTGTCCGCGCAAGGCGTTCACGCCGCCTCCGGCCATGCCGATATTGCCCAGCAAAAGCTGAATCATGGCGGCGCCACGGATGATCTGGGCGCCCCCGGTATGGTGAGTCCAGCCCAGCGCGTAAAGCCAGGTCAGGGTCTTGTTCTTGGCCGAACAGGAGCCAATGATTTCAGCAATTTGCAGGAAATCCGCTTGTTTGACGCCTGTGATGTTCTCGACCACTTCGGGTGTGTAGCGGTCTACGTGCGCCTTGAGCAGCTGCAGCACGGAGCGCGGATGCGTCATGCTGGGATCACGCATTACCTGGCCATTGTCGTCAAGGGCGTACGTCCAGGAGGACTTGTCGTAGACCTTGGTTTTCGGATCAAAGCCGGAGAACAGGCCTTCATCAAAGGCGAAGTCATCGCGCACAATCAAGGAGGCGTTGGTGTAGGCACGTACATAGTCGTGCTGGATCTTGTCATTGTCCAAGAGCCAACGCACCATGCCCATCAGAAAGGCGGTGTCGGAACCGGCGCGAATAGGCGAGAAAATATCTGCCACGGCCGCGGTACGGTTAAAGCGCGGGTCCACCACAATGACCTTGGCTTTGTTTTTGATCTTGGCCTCGATCACCCATTTAAAACCCACCGGGTGTGCTTCAGCCGGGTTGCCGCCCATCACGATCACCACGTTGGCGTTCTTGATGTCCACCCAATGGTTGGTCATGGCACCGCGCCCAAAGCTGGGTGCCAAGGCAGATACGGTAGGGGCGTGGCACAGTCGTGCCTGGCAGTCGATGCCCAGCATCCCTAAAGCACGGGTAAATTTGAAATCCAGCAAGCCGGTTTCATTGGAGGCGGCAGACGAGGCCAGAAAGCCGGAGGACAACCAGCGGTTGACCACCTGGCCTTGTTCGTTTTTGGCGATGAAGTTGGCATCGCGGTCGTCTTTCAAAAGGCGCGCAATGCGTTTGGTGGCATCGCTCCAGCTGATCTTGACCCACTCTTTGGCGCCCGGCGCCCGGTATTCGGGGTGCAGCAGGCGGTTTTTGGAGTGGATCATGTCCAGCAGGCCTGCCCCTTTAGGACAGAGCGAGCCGCGGCTGACCGGATGATCCGGATCGCCCTCGATATGAAAGATGCGTGGTTTCGCGTTTTTGGCGCCATCTCCCAAGGAATACATCAAGATGCCGCAGCCGACCGAACAATATGTACAGTTGTTCCGGGTCTCTTTGGAGCGCAGTAATTTGTAGGGCCGAACGGCGGCGGAAACTTGAGCAGCGGCTGTCGAAAGTCCCATCGCGGTCGCTGACAGCGCAGCTGCCCCAGCACCAAGAATTTTGAGAAATTGACGCCGACCAAACCTTGGTACGGTGTTATTCATGAAGGCTTCTTCTTGCAGAAAGAGGTATTGGCAAAAGGATCACTAATTGCCGGGCCGCATTATAGCAGTATGCGTATAGTGTGCTTTTGCTCTGGGAATACCGTCCGCGTGTTGACGCTGAGTCTTCTTTCAGGCCAATCTTAAATCGCTAAGGCTTATTTAAGTGCTGGCGAAAAAGCAATCTTCCAAGATAGTAAAGGGCGAGGCCACTCAGGATAAAAGCAGGGAGTGCCCACACCATGCCCGCACTGGTCAGGTTGGCTCCCTGAGCGGTCAGGCAACTGGAGGCTGCTGCTTCAATGCACGCCTGATGACGGTAATAGCGCTCGTAAAAAAGCCACCAGAAAAGACCTGCCAACATAGAAAAAATGATGAAAAGAAGAGCGCTTTTAAACCGGGAGGCAGGGCTGGGAGTCATGCTTGAAAGTGTCAGGTGAAAATAGTCGTGCGCGGTGTGTCATTAGTGCGCTGTTTTAAGCCTGGCTGCGCGCGATAAATAAAAATACTAATCGCTTTTTTTTAGAAAACGGCTGGCTGAGTGAAGAATTGGCGCGTTCAAAAATGAATAAAATCCTGATCTTTCAAGGCGCTTGCAGCCTGTGTGGCTGCTGATAAAAGCTGCCATATAGTTGAGAATGTATGCTATTCTCAATTGGGTTTTTCTCTCTACTTTAGCCTTTTCTGCCTTCATATTGCCCTCCCACCGGGCAGGGCACGCACCTCTTCCGCGCTAGTTTCCTATGATCAGATTCACGGTATCGGACTTTGACCGACTCGGTAGCCCTGCGGGATTCCGCTATCGTTTGCCGCATTACTCTGGTTCAAGTCAGAGCATGGAACAGCTTTGCATTGCGGAAGGGCGTGTACAGGAATACGACGTTCGGCCCGGCTTGAAACTGGTGCTCTCGGACATCATCACCCACCATCACTACGAAGCGACTTCCCTGGCTGCGCCGCAGTTCTCGGCCATTGTCATGCTGCAAGGCCGGGCACAGACTCAGCTGTCCAGTCAGAAGACCGTCAGCATGATGGCGCAAAGCGGTGCCACCATTGCGCATTCTGACGCTGTAGCAATGACCGGGGTGCACCCGGCTGGGCAGCGCCTGCGAGGCATCAATATTTCACTTAGTACGCCAGATAGTCTGGCGGATTCGCCACTGGGCGAGCTGCTGCTCAAGGCCATGGCTTCGTCGCGGATACGTCTGCAACGCTGGGCGGTGCCTGCCCACTTGCTTACAGCGATCGACCAATTGATAGACAGCCCCTTGCAGGGGACGTTGCACAATCTGCTGCTGGAAGGCGTCAGTCTGCAAGTGCTGGCCCATGCGCTGGATGGCTTGGAGCGAACGCCAGACAACAATTCTCCAGTCTCGGCACGAGATCGTCAGTTACTAGAACGTGTCAAAGAGCGTCTCTACCATTCGCCGGGCGAAGACCATACCCTGGCGGACTTGGCCAAGCTGGCTTGCATGAGCCCCAGCACCTTGCGGGTGAAGTTCCAAGCTGCTTACCAATGCTCTGTGTTCGGCTGGCTGCGCGAGCGCAGGCTGGAACTGGCACGAGAATATCTGAGCCAAGGATGGAGCGTGCAGCAAGCTGCCCATTTTGTGGGCTACCGCCATGCCACCAACTTTGCTACTGCCTTTCGCGAGAGATATGGCATTTCGCCCAGCGAATTGAACTAGCCCTAAGTTCAGGAAAGGGCAGCTTAGGCATTCGGCAAAGCTCTTTAGGCATTTGGCATTGCCCGCTTGAGTCTTCATCAGCCATTCTGAATAGCATTGTCCCGTTGGGCGCCTTCTTTCCTGAATCAAATAGAGCTGTGTTGCCGTCCTCGCTTCCCCCTTATCCCGTGATGGTGTTGATTCTGGGCCTGCTGGCCTGCGTAGCACCTGCCACGATCGACGCCTATTTACCCGCATTCAGCGCTTTGGAACGTGAATTCAATGTGCCGCCCCACGCCGTGCAGCAGACACTGGGGGTGTACATGTCCGCCTACGCGGCCATGCTGCTATTGCATGGCACTTTGTCCGATGCCTGGGGGCGAAAACCAGTGGTTCTGGCTTCCCTGGGAGTCTATATAGCGGGCTCTGTACTAGCTGCCTTGGCACCCAGTTTTGAGTACTTGATGGTGGGCCGGGTGCTGCAGGGTTTTTCGGCTGGTGCGGGGCTGGTCATTGGCCAGGCAATAGTGCGTGACTGCTTTCAGGGTGAGCAGGCCAGCCGCACGCTGTCATACATTGTCGTGGTGTTCAATGTGTCGCCCGCTTTGGCCCCTATTGTGGGCGGACAACTGATTGCGCATCTGGGTTGGCGCTCTGTGTTCTGGATGCTGGCCATCCTGGCTGCGGTGGCTTGCTGGCTTTGCTTGCTGCGCTTGCCGGAGACTTTGCCAGCCAGCAAACGCCAAGCCTTGGCCTGGCGACCCTTGCAAGTGGATGTGTGGCACTTATTGCGTGATGTGCAGTTCATGGGCATGAGTCTGGCCATGAGTCTGCTGATCGGTGCCCAAGCATTTCTAATTGGAGCCGCACCTGATTTCATTGTGCATACCTTGAAGCTGCCCGAGACCGCCTTTGCGGTTTTGTTTGTGCCTTTGGTTATCGGGGCGACAGTGGGGGCCTTGGCCTCGGCGCGGCTCTCTCGGCGCTGGGGAGACTTGAAAATCATTCGCTGTGCCTACGCGCTGATGGTAGGCAGTTGCATTGCCTACACCGTGTATTTGGGGAGCTCTGAAGCGCCTGCCTTACCTTGGGCAGTTGCCTTGCCCGCCTTCTTTGCGGCTGGACTGGCCATGTTGCTGCCGGCGATGACTATGCGGGTATTAGCGCGCTTTCCGGCACGCTCGGGCCTGGCGGCATCGTTATTGGGCTTTTTTCAGATGGCAACGTTCTCGCTGATCAGCGGCTGGTGCGTACCGTGGGTATACGGGCAGCCCTTGCGTATGGCCGGGGCCATGTTGTTCGCAGTCTTCTTAAGTGCGGCTACCTGCCTGTGCTTGCAGGCCCGAGCGGATCGAGTGTTGGTGTAGCGGCGGTCAAGACAGGACTGATATTTAGCATAGGGTTTCTGCGTTTATAGATACATGACGCACATACTTGAAGATGATAATTGTTCGCATCTAATTCATTTGCTGAGATTCCCGTTCATGTCTGCCGTTTTTTCCAGTCCCGCCCGCTTGCGAGCCCGTCTGCTGACTCCTTTGACTCGTTCCGCCATGCTCTTGGCGGCGGCTGGCGGCTCGGTGTGGGCGCAGGACAAAACACCTGATGATTCGCCGGTAGAACTCTCTACTATTACGGTCAGAGGAACGCGGGACCCCGCCGTCACGGAAACCAGCCCTTCCTACACCACCAAAGCCATGAGCACGGCGACCGGTTTGTCTTTGTCGATCAAGGAAACGCCCCAATCGGTCAGCGTGGTGACGCGTCAGATGATGGAAGACCGTGGCATGCTGACTACGGCTGATGCTTTGCAAAGCGCGCCGGGTATTTCCGTGACGCGCAGCGACACCAACCGTTATTCCTTCTCGTCCCGGGGCTTTGGCATCGATAACTATCAGTTTGATGGCTGGACCCAGCCGGTGCTCTCGCCCTGGGCGTTCGGTGAAAGCAATCTGGACCTGGTGGTGTTTGATCGGGTGGAAGTGGTGCGCGGTGCAACCGGATTGATGACAGGGGCGGGCAGCCCTTCGGCAGCAGTCAACTATGTGCGCAAGCGCCCACTGCGAGACTTTGCGGCTTCGGCGGGCGTGGATGTGGGTAGCTGGGATTTCGCCCGTGGCTATGCCGATGTCTCTACCCCTATCACCGAAGACGGCCGTGTTCGCGGACGTATCGTTGGGGCCTACAGCAAGGCCAACAGCTATACGGATTTGCAGGACACCAAAACTCGTACCTTATATGGCGTGATTACGGCCGACCTGATTCCCGGCATGGAGCTGACGGGCGGGGTGGCTTACCAGTCCAGTTCAAACAACGGATTTGGCAGTGGCTTCCCGCTGTTCTATAGCGATGGCTCACGCACGGATTTCAAGCGATCCATTTCCAACAACGCAGATTGGGCGCGAATTGAGAACGATACGACAACGGGTTTTGTGGATCTGAGCCATCAGTTCGCCAATGACTTGAGGTTGCGTCTGACGTACAACCAGTCGCATACCGATGCGTCCATGAAGCAGATTTTCCGGGGCGGCTATCCGGATCGGGAAACAGGCTTGGGCACATCGAACTCCTATTCGTATTACAAGGGCGATGTGCGCCGTAAAGCATTCAATGCGTCCTTGTCCGGGCCGTTTGAACTGTTCGGTAAAGAGCACGAGTTCTCGGTGGGCTGGATGATGGCCCAAGACCGTGTGTCCTTCCCGCAGTATCGGGCCATGGCTCCTTTGCCGGATGCAGGCAGTTTCTACCAGCCGGGCCGAGTGCCCGAGCCAAATTGGTCGGGTGATCCTTCCCAGGCCGATGATATGGACAACAAACAATCCGGCGCTTATGCCGTCGGTCGTTTTGCGCTGATGGATGATCTACGCTTGATGGTGGGTGGGCGCATCAGCAACTGGGAAACTGACCAAACCTATTTCGGTGCTAAGCGTCAGTATCGCCACCGTAATGAATTCATCCCCTACGCTGGCCTGATCTACGACTTCAATGACACGTACACGGCTTACGCCAGCTATACGGAAATCTTCAAGCCGCAAAATGCTCGCAATGAGCAGGGCGAAATACTGGCGCCCATTACCGGTAAAAGCTATGAGCTGGGTCTGAAAGCAGCCTGGCTGGATGGTCGCCTAAACGGGGCGTTGTCCTTGTTCCAGACGCGGCAGGATAATCTGGCCGAAGCTACAGGCACCAATGTGATTGGCGCACCGCCCAATACTCCGGCATACCGCCCGGTGTCGGGAGCCAAGGTAGAAGGGGTCGAGCTGGAGCTGGGTGGTGAATTGATGCCCGGCTGGAATCTTGCCAGCAGTTTGACCACCTTCACGGCCAAAGATGCGCAGGGCAAGCCTATCAATACCAGCAAACCGCGTACGCTGGTCAAGGTCTACACCACGTACCGCTTGTCGGGTGATTGGCAGGGGCTGACTGTCGGTGGTGGTATCGACTGGCAAAACCGCATGTACCAAGATGCCACGGCTCCCGGCCGTAAAGTGGTCAAGGTGGAGCAGGGCAGCTATGCCATCGTCAACCTGATGGCACGTTATGAGTTCAACAAACGGGTGTCAGCCACGCTGAATGTGAACAATTTGTTCGACAAGAAGTACTACTCGCAGATCGGTTTTTATAACCAGGGCTGGTATGGTGCGCCGCAGAACGTGATGCTGTCCTTGCGGGCGCAGTATTGATTGCCTGTCAGGGCACCAAAGCCAATAAATCAGTCACCCCAATATCGACACCCGCCTGATACAACAAGGTGCTGGCCTGGCCACGATGGTGAGTCTGGTGATTGAAAAAGTGCGTCACCAAAAGCGCAAAATCCTTCTCCATGCTTTGGCTCGCCATAGTGCTATAGCGTAGCGTCTGGCCCAGTTGTTTCGGTGTAAGGGTAGCGGTCCAATCAATAATGATCAGGTCCAGCTTGCGGCGATACTGGTCAAGTTCCGCCAAGGTGCCGAACAACTGCTGATCTAATGCGCCTGGCTTGGCAAACGCTCCGATTTCTTCGCGCAAGGCGTGAGCATCAGGATGCTCGGCAAAGCGGTGCAACCAGACCGTGTCTCCCACCGCAATGTGCATCATGGTCTTGAACAGCGAACCAAAGAACGCTCCACGCTCCTGATGCAAGTCCTGCACAGAAAGATTCGCCGCCGCATCGTAAAGACGGTGGTTCATCTGGCTGTTGTAGGAGGCCATGCGGATGGCGGTTTGGGGTGTCATGGAAAGATCATCCGGGCAGCGTCATGGGTTTTTTAAAGATGCTGGTGATGTACATCACCAGCATCTTATGTAGTCGTACAACATAGAGTAAACGGTTTGCAGATCGACTCCCGTTTTTTTACGCTCTCGGATATGTCTCCCGTACGCCCAAAGAGCTGAGCAAGCCCAGCAAGCTGATGACGACAGACAAGGACAAACCACCTATGTAGGCTGATTCGGTGGGTAGGGGAAGCGATAGAAGATGTGAAACCAGCCATCCATACAAGGACTGAATAATGGCTGTGACTAAAAACACCCCCATGTTCACATAAGCAATCGCTGATCCCGTGATAGTGGCTGGCACACTTTCTTTGACCGCTGCAAAGCAGACGACCACCTGCACTCCGCTGGACAGGCCTATCAAAGCAAAGCACAGGTACGCGGTATATAAGCCGGGGCTAGGGATAAGCATCAAGCAAAGCCAGGCGAGTGTGTTGAGTAAGGCGGATACCCAGATAAACAGCTTTCTGGTTTGGAGCTGATCGGAAATCTTGCCAAAAAACAGAGACGAGAAACCATAGATCAGTAAAGCAAGCGTGATGATCATGGAAGCATCCAGGGCGGAGATGTCCATCGCACGACTAAATAAATGCGTGCCCCATAGCCCCGAAAAGGCATAAAACGTGCCATTCGTGCCAGAGATAGCCAGCATGATCAGGCCCAGCTGCTTGTTGGACACAATAGAGGGCCAAGTGCCACCTGGGGGCTGGTGAATTGTTTTGCGGGTTTCAGGTGTCTCGGCGGCCTTAGGGCTTGGTGCGCGCCATAAGCAAAAGATCAAAACAGCGAGAACAAGGGTGACCGCACCGACGCCAAGAAAGGCTTGTCTCCAACTGACATATCCCAGGATGAATAAAGAGGGGGCCTCAGAGAACACCGCCCCCAAGGTGCCAATCAACATGGTCAGTCCAGTGATAAATCCGAACTTGCTGCCATCGAACCAGATGGCATTGTTTTTCATGACGGCCACAAAGACTAAAGACATCCCCAGTCCGACAAGGCCTGGTCCCAACAGTGCCATCCCATAGTTCTGGGCGCTGCCCAAAATGATGGTTCCCAGCCCGGATAGCAAGGTGCCGACCACGGCGGGAATTCGGATACCGTAACGATCAACCACCATGCCTGCGGGCACTTGCATCAGGGTATAGACCCAGAAATGCAGGGCCGCAATGCTGCCCACAACGGTCAGACGCAGTTCCAGACTGTCGGCTATGTACGAGGAAAACGTGGCAGGAGAAAAGCGGTTGAAAAAGCCAATGAAAAATGCGCTGGATAGCAGGAGGTAGCTGATAAGGCTTGCATTCTTTCTGCTCTTCATTCGCTTTTCTCGTTGCTGAATTCGCTTGAAAGAATGATTTTTATTGTTTTTTTATCAAATTTATGAACGTTTTTTTCTGCGTCGGTGTAATTTCCTGTGACCGCATTGTGCAATCCTTTTTGTTGGTATTGAACGATCATCTCATCCTCACGTATTACTTGATTTAGGCGTTCAAAGTATTTTTCATGTTTTTCTTTAAATTCCTTGGTTTCTATTATTGATTCATCGAATGCATAACCAACTTCTACGCTTGTTTCTGTTTCGTTTATTGGTATTTTTTGTATCCACCACATGCAGTCAATGCTGTTTATGACAAAAAAACCGGGGAGTATAATGCAAAAATGAGTTCCCTCTCGTCCTTCTCCGTAGGAGTTTTTATTTGCAGGGAGTTGCAGGTGTTTATCTTTTGGTTTAAGTGCTGCTGTTTCTTTTGATAAGTGGAAAACTCCCATCCATTGTCCTTCTGAGTCTATCTCCTCAACGGCCTGTTTGCCAATGGATTCGGTATGTATAAAAGGAGTGTGCAGGGTTTCCATATCTACTTCAGTGTAGAGCTTCCAGTTAGCCTTAATGTTATACCTTCGCCGCTGTACGCACCTCATATCCCTTGTGGAGTGAGGCCTGGCTATCTTTTCTATATAGTTTCCTAAAAACTGATCTATTCCTAATATTGGGAGTTTTTCTAAGCATATAAAAACCATGTTTTCTCTGACTTCACATGGTATTTCAACTAGGTCCAGGTTTTTTTTGTTTTTACATTTGTTGCTTATTTCATATTCGGTCGTTTTTATTATTTTACCTTCGGTGCTGTATGTCCATTTATGATAAGGGCATACTATTTTTTTTATGGTTCCCTTTGTGTCGTCAATGACAGGCGCTCCGTGGTGTCTGCAAGAGTTTATGAATGATCTTATTTTTAAATCTGATCCTCTAATGGTTATGATGTTTGGTATCCATATAGGTTTTTGATATGTAGCTTCCTGGCTCTTTTATGTCATTGCTCAGGCATGCGAAGTGCCAAGAGTGTTGAAATAGGAAGTTTCTCTCTTTCTGGGCCCAGTTGTTTGATTGATATACAAATGCAGGCGGTCGTTGAGCTTCGTTGAGATCAAGAAAAACGTTATTGATGGATTTTTCTAATGTCATATTGCCTCCTTTAATTGTGTCAATATGGTATCTCTTATTGTTTTTCGTTTATGAAAATATGGCTTTGAGTTCGTAACTCTTTGTTCTTTCTATCGGTGAATATAAGGGCTATCCCTTGTGGCATTTTTTTTGTTAGGGCTGTACTTGTGATCATCATTTAATGGTCTGACTGTATTGGGGGTCCGATGATTTCTTCGCTTGACCCCAATATAAGTAGTCAGCTACATTTCAGCCATGATGATTATGTGGCAGCACGATGTTTGAACTTAAGGATCTACCTAGCTACGACACTCTCGTAAAGATGGGCGTCGAGTACAGCAACCCGGATGTGGATGGGTTGCAGGCTTGGCTTATCTGGGCTTCGGCGACCAGTGAGATGTTGTCGGCTTTTGAGGCCAATCTTGACCATACAAGCGGTTTGTCACAGACCCAGTTCTTCGTTCTGATTTTGCTTAAACGCAATCCCGAGGGCTTGAGTATTGGTGTACTCGCCGACGGGGTTTCGGTGACGTCACAAACCATGACTCGCATTATTGATCGCATGGAAACAGCCGGTCTTTGCGAACGGGAGCAGCATCCGAAAGATCGACGTGCCTGGGTGGTCAGACTGACAGAACATGGAGCTCAGGTCCTGGGTAAAGCCTTGCCCGCTCACTATGTCTGGGTCGCCAAACTGATGAGCCATTTTGATGAGTCAGAGCGGGACGTGCTGGTCAAACTCATGTTCAAGCTTAAACAGGAAGGTGTGTTGCCCAAGGCAAACGGCGGATAGTTGTCTGCCGTTTTTTTTAAATGAATATGTAGCTTGCTGTATAACAGCCTGGAACATTAATGATGAAAGTATCCGTATCTGAAGGGGATTCAGTGGGTACCGGCCAGCGTGCGCTGATGGTGGTGTGTGCCTTGTCGGTGGTTTCTTTGCTTTACCTGCCATTGCCTGTGCTCGCCGTTCTGGAGCAATCCTACGGTGTAGGCGCGACGGGCATGGTCAGCAGTTTTAGTTTTGCCTACGCGCTGGGTTTTCTGATTTTTGGTCCGCTGTCTGATCGTTTGGGACGTTGCAAAGTCATGGTTGGCGGCCTGTTGGCTTTGGCCGGAATTACGGCCTTGCTGGCGGTGGTGCAGTCCCCTGTGGCCATCGTTGTCGGCCGTATGTGTCAGGGCCTGGCGGCGTCTTCCTTTCCTCCGGTTGCGATTGCCTATCTTGCAGAGCGGGGCAGTCCAAGACAAAGAGTCTGGAGTGTTGCCTGGATGAGCACTGCCTTTCTGTCAGCCGGCCTGCTGGGGCAAATCTATGGTGGATTGATTGCGGGACGCTGGGGTTTGGGTGTGGCTTTCTTGCCCTTGAGCGGCATTTTTATGCTGACGGCATGGCAGTTATGGCGTCGACCTGCCGACCTGCTTGAGTCGCAGGGCTTGCCAGGTTTTCTGCGTAATTACCAATCGATAGGCCGCTTGCTGGCAGATTCAAGATTGCTGCGTGTCTATGTTCCGGCTTTCTTTCTGCTGCTGTGTTTTGTCACTTTTTACATGATGTTCGATAACAAGCTGGGAGCGCAGTTTATGCAACTGGGCCTGACGCCCCTGATGACCCGCGTTCTGGTTGCCCCCGCCTTTCTGATGCCTTTGCTGGTGGCATTTGTTATGCCCAAGTTGGGGCCCCTGCCAGTTCTGAGCGCTGGCCTGGTTTGTGCGGCGACAGGGTTGGCCCTTAGCGCGATGGCTGGACAGGCCCATCCCTGGGGCCTGCTGGGAGCCAGCTTTATCTTCGTGGCGGGTATTGGCATCAGCGTACCCAGCCTGATCGCCCGAGTTGCCGGGCTGAGTGATCTGTCGGTACGAGGTATGGCGGTATCGCTATACACCTTCGTGCTGTTTATAGGGGCGAGCCTGGGGCCATGGCTAGCCCAGCAGACGGCAGCCATGCCTTTGGAGGACACGTATTTATTGCTGGCTGGATTACTGGCGGGGTGTGCGATCTATGCCCTTAGCGGGTTAAGGCGCAGTGAGGTGCTCGTTAATAAGTAATAAGAAAAACAAGCAGCTACCACAGAAGGATGGGAGGGACTCAGTGCATGGGTGCCTTTACAAAACATCGGCGTCAAAAATTTTTAAGGGAGAGTAGAAAAATGGAAGTATTTATTGTTGTTCCGAAGGGCTTTGACCGCTTGTTCTCTAGCCCGTTAGAGCTGTAGTGGCCACGGAGTGAAGTTACACGCCGCCAAACGCGGCAGTTTTTCTTAAAACTGCTTGTGGGAACGGAGCCATCAATTTCGTTTTCCTTAGCACGATGCTTTCTCTTAACAGGAGCCCGCTTTATGCGAGTCCACCTTTCTTTTTCATCCTTGCTTGCCGCATTGGTGATGCAAACGGCCTGGGTTGTTCCCGCTCAGGCTCAGCAGAATGTCCCTTCCCTTACGGAGAGTGCCATGAGCACCCTTATTACTCCTTCTATCGATGCTTTTATTCCTGAAACCCATGCCCAGGTCATGAGCCGTCAGGTCAGCGCTGATGGCCAAGCCGTTGTGTTGACGCGCTATGAGCGCAAGGACGGGCGCAATGCAGGGTTGGAAGGCGAGCACTTCAGTTCTGTGATGGCGGAGTCGGGTCGTCTCAAGGGCTTTGCCAACATCTCTTTGGATTTGGTGGATCGACCCCTGCCAGACAGCCAGCGCAGTGAAGAAATTGCGCGTGCCTTCTTGCAGCAATATGCCCCTGACTTGCTGCCTCGTATGGAGATTCATTGGATCGACAAGCATGACGAACCGATTCGTGTGGAGCGCAATGGCCGCATGGAAACGGTCACCCTGACAGGCATGAAGGTGAAGGCCCGGAATCTGGAGGACCGTCTGTGGTTCTGGGTGATTGTTGGACCGGATGGGCAGCCTATGGTGTTTGAGCGTGACATCACCTGGATCACTTTTCCAGGGCACAGGCAAACCGAAAAGTGGCTGCACGATAGCTGGTTGAAGAAACAAGGTAAAGAAGGCGTGAACAGCTCTAAACTGGGCTAGGAGTTCGCGCGGTGTGGTGTAGATAGAGCAGGGCGCTACTGATTGCAGCGGCGCTCTTTTTTTATGCTGATGCACGTTCTTTGTCTTTTTGAGACAGGGGCAGCAGAGGGGGCGAGCCTTTTCCGACGCGCCTTCCCGGGTTTTATTTCATGTATGGAATATCGTTTTCAGCCAGATTCTTAATCCCGACCCTTTTTAAGCGGACAAAACTGTCCGTATAATTTCGGAATGAAAAACCGGAATTTACCCAATCGTTCTGATGCGCTGGAGCGCCGGGAACTGTTGCTGGATGCGGCTAACACGGTATTTAGCAAGCACGGCGTTACGGCTCCTTTAGATCAGGTCGTGTCGCAGGCGGGTGTGGGACGGGCCACGCTTTATCGCAACTTTCCCGACCGCGCCGCCCTGATGGAAGCCTTGCTGGTACGCGCCGCAGACCGGATCGAGGAGCGCTTTCAAAGCAAGCGCAAGGGCAATGAGCAGGACTTCAAAATCCTGATGCAGGTGCTTGCCGGTTTCGCGCTGGAGTCGGCTCCCATGTCGGATTATTGGAAGGCGATTGATCCTGGGCACCCCGCGATTGTCGCGGTCCGGGCGCGTCTGGTGGAGCTGGCTCGGGAACCGCTGGCACAAGGTCAGGCAGCGGGGCATTGCAACCCCGCCTTGCAGCCTGGCGATATCCCTTTATTGATTGGAATGCTGGCTGCCAGTTTGCGGGGCCGCAGCGATAAGGAACGGCTTCTGTTCGTGAAACGAGCTCTTAAGTTTCTGTGCGAAGGGGTGCTATTACCCGTCGAAGATCGTGCTCCGGATTGGGAGCCTGAATGAGTCAGTACCTGAAGCCGCATCCGCAGTGGGAAGATCATGAAAAACCGTTTATGCCAGGCTCGCCCTCTGCCCCGCATCATGAATCTCATATCCGCGTGGCCTATGGGCTGGTTGCGATACTGGTTGGTTTGACGGGCGGTTTGGGTAATGCGCTGGTGTCGGTCAATTTACCGACCCTGCAAGGGGAGCTAGGCCTGACGCCCTCCGAGGCGGCCTGGTTACCGGCCTCCTATGCGATGGTCAATATCACCGCCAATTTGCTGGTGTTCAAGTTTCGGCAGCAGTACGGCATGCGTTTGTTTGCCGAAATCGGTCTGGGGCTTTATGCCGTTCTGGCTTTGCTGCATTTGTCGATTGATAGTGCCGAGTCCTTGATTTTGTTGCGCGGCGCCAGCGGGTTTTCGGGGGCGGCGGCAAGCACGCTAGGCGTGTTGTACATGCTGCAGGCGTTCCCTAGGCGTTTGCTGGGCAAGGCCCTGGTGCTGGGGGTCAGCATCACGCAAATGGCGACACCGCTTGCCTGGATCTTGTCCCCGTCCTTGATAGAACTGGGCAACTGGCATGGGCTCTATAGCTTTGAGGCGGGGATGGCTCTATGTGCATTCGCCGCCGTGGTCTTGCTAAAGCTGCCCCCCGGTTACCAGATCAAGGCATTTGAAAAACTGGATTTCCTGGCCTTTGCCTTGTTTGCACCGGCCGCGGGTTTGCTGATTGCTTTTTTGACGCAGGGTTATATACGTTGGTGGTTCAACGACACAGGGCTAGCCTGGATGGCGATGGGGTCTTTGTTTCTGTTCACCATCTGTACGTTCATTGAGTATCACCGTGTCAATCCACTGGTTAAAGTGCGTTGGCTGGCGCAGGGCTCGACCATTTACTTTGCCGTGGGCGCCATGATTTTGCGCTTCATCACGACCGAGCAGAACTACGGCATGGTGAATATGCTGCGCACCTTGGGCATGGGGTCCGAACAGATGCAGCCTTTGTTCTGGGTGGTACTTGCGGGGATTGTGTGTGGCATTGCAATCAGTGCGCTGACCTTCGGCCCCAAGACGATTCTGGTGCAGGTGTTTGCCGCTATTTTCTTGATCGGCATTTCCAGCTTTATGGACTTTGGGCGCACCAGTCTGGACCGCCCGCAGGACTTTTTCTACAGCCAGTTTGTACTGTCTATTGGTGCTGGGATGTTCATGGGACCTTTGGTGATGATTGGTTTCAAGCAGGCCTTCAAGTACGGGCCAGACCATATCGTGACCTTTATTGTGCTGCTGAACGTCACCCAGACTTTAGGGGGATTGCTCGGGACCGCCACCTTGAGCACCTTTGAGCAGCAACGCCAGCAGCATCACTATGCCGCTATTGTCAGCCATATCAATGCAGCCGAGCCCATGGTGGCGATCCGGCTTAAGCAGCAGCAACAAGCTTTGGGGGCGGTAATCACTGACCCGGCACTTCGGGCTGCCTCCGGCACCGCTCAACTAGCCCAGACAGCCAGACGCGAGGCGCATGTCCGAGCCTATAACGACGTTTTCTTGCTGATAGGCATGCTGGCCACCGGCTTTTTACTCTGGCCCGTCTTGCTGGCTGCAGGTCCAGCTATTCAGGCCCGGCGGGCGAATTCTGCCCCCTCCGGCCCTTCTCAGAACTCTTCAACGTAGTCCGTATTTATGAGTCAAGACACTTCATCTGAAAATCAGGATCGTCGCAGTGCGCTGGCCGCCCCGACAGACTCAGACAACGATGGTAAACTGGGTCCCGCTAATACAGCCGCGCTACCGCCTAAAGTAATCAAACCCAGCAAGCGCAGCGTCATTGTGATGGCCTTTGTCTTGCTGGCAGGTTTGCTGCTTATCTTATGGGCCTGGAATCTGGGGCCGTTCAAAACGACCCAAGTTACGACCGACAATGCCTACGTACGTGGGCAAATGACGGTGCTGGCTCCTCAGGTCAACGGCTATGTCTCTGAAGTCCTGGTGCAGGATTTTGAGCGCGTGCATGCGGGACAGGCCTTGGTGCATATTGATGACCGCATCTATAAAGAAAAGCTGAATCAAGCCCAGGCGCAGTTGGATGCGGCCCAGGCTGAGTTAGCCAATCTGGATCAGGCCCAGGCTCAGAACCGGGCCAGCCTGGATGCGCGCAAGGCTGCTCTGGTATCGGCGCAGGCTGAAGCGCACCGGGCCGAGGCAGATCGCAGCCGCGCCAAAGACTTGGCCAATAAAGGCTCCATCTCTGTGCGTGAGCGTGATCAGGCCGTAGCAACTGCCGAGCTTGGACGTGGCAATGTGCTGCAAGCCAAAGCCAATATCGCGATTGCGAATGAAAACATCAAATCCACGGAGGTCTCCCGAGCCAGTTTGCAGGCCAAGGTGAAGTCTGCGGAAGCGGCCCTGGGGCTGGCACGTATTGATATGGATAACACGGTGGTAACGGCTCCTGCAGATGGGCAGATCAGCGAGGCTTCTGTGCGGCAGGGGCAGTACGTGACAGCAGGTTCGCAGTTGTTGTTCCTGGTCCCCGACACGCGCTGGGTTGTGGCGAACTTCAAGGAAACACAGACGGCCGGTATCCATGTCGGTCAGCACGCTCACTTTACGGTCGATGGATTGGATGGCCTGGATTTTCAAGGGCAGGTGGAGCGCATTGCACCAGCTACAGGCTCTGAGTTTTCTGTATTACGGGCAGATAACGCCAGCGGCAATTTCACCAAGGTGGTGCAGCGTCTGCCGGTACGAATTGCCATTGATGCGGATCAGCCGGGTATTGAACGGCTGCGACCCGGTATGTCAGTTATTGCCAAGGTGGATATCAGGGCCGATCAGGACGCAGCTCAGGAGCGCATTCAATGACAGTAGCAAGAAGAACGTCCGGCGCGGCCTTACTGAGCTGTGTCGCCTTGCTCTCAGCGTGTATGCCCGCTTATAAAGGCGCGCCTGCTCTGGCAAAGGTAGAAGCCCCCGAAGCTTGGATTGCTTCTTCTGCTCAAGGGGCAAGCGTGGACTCAAGCTGGTGGCAAGCCTATGGTGATCCGGGTTTGAGTGCTGCGGTAGAGGCCGCCCTGGAGCGTAATACCGATATCTTGAGTGCAGCAACTCGTATTGAAAGAGCACGGGCAGAACTTCAATTGGCGGATTCCTCGCTTGGCCCGTCTTTGTCTTTTGATACCGGTGCCCATGCGGAACGGGCGCTGGGGCCTGGCGGAATGGCAATCAGCCGCGCGGTGCAGCCTGCTGTGCAATTGAATTGGGAACTGGATTTGTGGGGGCGCTTGAGCTCGCAGTCCAAGGCGGCGCAGTTGCGGCTGTCGGCTACTCAAGCGGACTATGACGCCATCGCCTTGACCGTGGCAGCAGAAACCGCCCGTACCTATATCACCATACTGGCTTTGGAAGAACAGTTGCAGCAGGCCAAGGCCACTTCCACGTCTCGAACAGAGGCTTTGCGGCTGGCTCAGGATAAGTTTGATGCGGGCTACATTTCTCAGCTGGAGCTGACTCAGGCGCAATCGGAATTGGAAGCGGTGGAGCAGCACATTCCACAATTGGAACTGGCGCTCAGCCGCCACCACAATGCGCTTCGTCTTTTGTCGGGGGAGCTGCCTGCTGCCTTCGAGCACAACACGACATCACACTTGTCCGCTTTGAACTTGCCCGCCCTTGGTGCTGGTTTGCCTTCCGAGCTCTTGCGTCGCCGCCCTGATATCGCACGGGCAGAGCTGGAACTGGCTTCCAAGGATGCGACGATGGCGGCCAGCCGTGCGGCTTTTTTACCGCAGGTTTCCTTGTCGGCACGGGCAGGTGCTTTGTATGTCAGCGCCTTGAGCTATGACCCCACTAAAGTCTGGAGCTTGGGCGGCAGTATCTTGGCCCCTATTTTTGATCGAGGACGTCTACAGGCTCAGTTTGATTCCGCAACGGCACAGCGTGATGAAGCCGCGTTTGCGTATCGCGGTATCGTTCTGACCGCTTTTTCCGAAGTGGAGAATGCCTTGGCCGGACAACGCAGATTGGCGCAAGAGCTGAGTCATGTGTCCGCCAGACGTGATGTGCTCAAGCGCTCCTTGGAGCACGCACGCAATCGCTATGAAGCCGGCTATGCCTCGTACCTTGAGCAGCTGGATGCACAGCGCAACCTGTACGAGGCAGAAAATCAGCTTATCGCGGTGCGCCAAAGCCAGCTTCAAAATAGGGTGGATTTGTACAAAGCACTGGGTGGCGGATGGGCCTATGAAAAGGCGGTTTCGTCAGCCGCGGCAGACTAAAAGAAGCGCGTTGGCGCAGCGTCGCTTTGTGGATGGGGTTTACGCCCAGTGCAATGGGGGCGCAGCAATGCTGCTATTGCGCTCGTAGAATGCGCCGTATTTCCAGGATGGCTTCGGGGGTTTCCTGCACGCTGTGCGAAAAAGGAATGACTAATTCCGAGGTTGCACCGGGCAGATGCGCGCTTTGATAGGGCACCAGGCCATCGTCGGAATACAGCAGGTCTTTCTTGGGCGTGTCATTGGCAATAATGCTGTGATAACGCACCTGGGTGGAGATGGCCATCTTGGAGGTGATCTTGATGAAGGGATCACTGTCGCGCAGGCTTTCTACCCCGTTTGGCAAGATTGCCATTTCATTTTGGGCAGGGGTATGGCCCACGGCAACCTGGCTTAATTTATTTAGTTGATTCACCACCGTGACAGGCAGCGTAATCAGAGCCGCCACCCAGCGCGATATCTGATTTCCTGCAAATGGCGTGCCTTTGTGGGGAGCGGCAATGAAGATGGCCGTGGTCACGCCGGGCAGGGGAGAGAAGTGCAGAACACTGCCGAACTCCTCATTCATCTTGGCAACGCTGCTGTCATCTAACTGATAGCGATCCCGGGCAGCGTCTTCCAATAAATTGTCCGAGGAAGACACCAGCAGGCGCCCCAATACACCGCCCATGCTGTGCCCGATCACCACGATACTGTTGGAGGCGACGGCCTTTCTTTCAGGATCAAAGTGCTGGAAGGTTTCCTTTAGCGCTGCGCGGATTTCAGCATTGTTATAGGGCAGGGGCAAATTGGTGGGGTAGTAGACCTGCCAGATCTGATAGCGACTTCTCAAATCTTCATCGCCCAGCACTTCATTGGCCACATTGATCCAGGCCTCGGGACTGCTGGCCAAGCCATGCAGCATGATGATGACGCGGCGGTCCGGGTCATACGGTTGCAGTAGAAAAACATGCGGGCTTTCAATGCCGCCATCACGCCCCAGAACAGTACGCAAAGCCTGTGTGGAGAAACCCGAGCGCGCCAGCCACAAGCCATAGGCCGACGTAAAGTTGGCGGCCAAGGGAACCTTCATATCCTTTAACTGGACTGTGTTTTGCTGATAGGGGTCATAGCCAATAATCGAAGCCTCGCGGGTTTGCAGCACTTGCGATAGCGTCTCTCCCGGGAAGGTAATAATCCCCGTTACCGCCTGAAAAGGCGGTTCGCTGTAAGTGCTCTGGAAGTTGGCCGAAGTCGCCTTGTCGGCCTCATTCACCACCACCATCTCGGCCCCGAAACCATCCCGGCGGTAGATGCTGCGCAAGCCTCGAAACGTCAGCTGCGAGGCTGGGATCAGTTCCTGGGGTTGAGGTGTCGTGTCGTTACGGACTTGGGACAGGTCACCCCGAATATGCCAGGGGCCCAGCTTGATGGTTTGCTGGAAGGCGTAGCTGGTGTCGCGGTACTTGGAGAACAGCAGCATGGTGGCTTGCTGAACCGAGTAATTGTAGTAGTCCCGGACCTGGGTTTGGCGGTCCTCAAACGCCCGATCGCCCGGCCTGCGATCCGTAAAGAACAGATAGGCGTAGGCGTAGCGCGCGCTTTGCAAATAGGCATCGAACAGCTCCACCGAGAAATCCGGGCGAGCATTGCGCCTACCTTGCAGACGCAGGGCCTCTTGCGTCCAGACCTCGGCCAAGGCAGCCATGCGCTGCTCGGTATCAATGTTCCACAGCTCTGTCAGCCGGGTAGTGCAGTGTGCAATGTCCTTGGCGCACTGCTCGGGAACAATGGCCAGACTGGTCAAGGTGTCGCGTGCCGAGGCACTGAGTTTGTGGGTAGTAAGAATATCGCCACGCCGCTGGGCGATGTAATCCTCTGTGCTGACCGTGGCGATCTTCACGCCTGCGCAGCCGCTAAGCACTAGGGCTAAAACTGCCATGGCGCCTGCCTTGTAAATCCCACGACTGTGCCCGCCAGATATAAGCCACATCCGGCATGCCCTGATGGCGTGTACCGGTGCTAGGTCAAGCAGCGTGTTCCGTACAGGATCAATCAAGGCCATCACTTTCTGGAGCGGGTTCGTTGATAGGTTTTTGGGGGCTCATATCGCCAGGATACGGACTCCAGCCGCGGCTGTGCCGCTTCAGATTGACTGATAGGCTGACTGTATCCGTGTGTGAAGTGCGATATTAACCTATAGCTCCGGTGGCTGGCAGCAGCCGGGCCTGGACTGTGCAAACAGCGCTTAGCCTTCTTTACTGCGGGCGCGGTAGGCGGCTGGCGGCAGGCCAAAGCGCTTTTTGAAGGCGCGTGAAAAGTAAGCGGAGTCACTAAACCCCCACTGGCTGGCAATGTGTGCTGCCGGTGTATCCCATTTTTCTGGAGTGCTTAGCTCTTTGGCGCAGCGCTCCAGGCGTCGTCGCAATGTATAGCGCTGCAATGTCTCGTCGCCTTGCTCAAATTGCCGATGCAACTGCCGCACAGAAATCCTTAAGCGGCCGGCCAGATCCTTGGGGCTAAGCGGTTCATGCAGGGTTTGCTCGATCATGCGCTCTGCCAGGCTGCGTAAATCATGTTTTTCCAGCGGTGCGCCGTCCCTGAGCAATGGGGCTAAAAGCGTAATCAGAGTGTTTTGAAGCGATGTGCCATGCTGAGGCATAAGGGGGGCATAGGCTTGCGGGGTCATGACGTTAAGCTGGCGCAGCAAAGACTGCAACAACTGTCCATGAAAGTCCTTGTGCTCCAGCTTGCCGAAGCGGTTCGCGTAAAAGGGCACGCATTGATCAAAAGCTTGGCGGTCCAGATGCACCGAGAGCTGGTTAATGATATCGGGCGAACGCATCTCATAAGGTTGGGCGGAGTCCAGCAAGGCTAAGTCTCCGGGGCGCAAGATGAACTGCTCGCGATCAGTGCGGATAGCCATGGTGCCCTGGCGCTGTAGAACCAGGAAATAAAAACGATCGTCGCCGCGAGTCAGGCTACCGTGTTCGCAGCGGACAAGGTTGGCGTTGGTGCGGATATCAGCGATGTCCAGCCAGCCAAAGTTATGTACCTGGAAATTCCCGAAAAAGGGTTGGTCCTTGCTGGGGCGGCGTGTCACCAATCGCTTGCATACGGCCTGGACCAAGTCGTTCCAGTGCTCGAAAGCATACTGGTTTTGAATAGTCATGGATGATCGTCTCGGGAGATTGCATTTCTCGTGGAATATTCTACCGATCAGCGGATCGCCTGCTGCTATGGTTTTCACTAAGTTTGGCAGGCAGGGTCAAGCCCGTGTCTTGGACAGTCAATTGGCTCGCTTTAGGTGCTTCTAGAATTCTCAAGAAATACTTTTCATTGAGGCTTCAACATGTCCAGACAAGAATACGACTATATCGTGATAGGGGGTGGTTCGGCCGGCTGCGTGGTGGCAACACGCTTGATTGAGCAGAACGCAGGCACTGTGTTGTTGCTGGAAGCAGGGGGACCGGACAGCAGCCTGTTTCATACCATCCCGGCAACGGTTGTGAAGGTGTTTCAGCAAAAGTCCTGGCCTTATATGACGATTCCCCAGCCTCACTGCAATGGCCGCGAGATGATTATTGCGCAAGGCAAAGTCTTGGGCGGGGGCAGCTCGGTTAACGGCATGATCTACATCCGTGGTCAGCAAGAGGATTTTGATGAGTGGGCTGTGCCGGGGTGGGGCGCACGGGACTTGCTGCCGTACTTCAAGTTTGCTGAGGACAATGAAAGTTTGAGCGGTGAGTATCATCGGGCAGGCGGCTATTTGAGCGTCAGCGAGAACCGTTTTCGTCATCCCATGACACAGGCTTTTGTACGAGCGGGCCAGGAGATGGGGCTTGAGTATGTCAATGACTTCAATGGAGCATCGCAGCAAGGCGTAGGTTATTACCAGACCACCACACGTTCCGGAGAGCGCTGCAGTACCTCCAAAGCGTATTTGAAACGTGTGCGGGGCAATGACAAGCTGACTGTGATTACGGACGCTCTGACACACAAGGTGCTGTTTAGCGAAGGCCGGGCAGTTGGGGTGGAGTTCAGTGAGAAGCAGGGCAGTGTGCAAACGGCCTGGGTGCGCAACGAGGTCATTCTGAGTGCAGGCGCCTTTGGCAGCCCCAAGATCCTGATGCAGTCTGGCATAGGCCCTAAAGAGCATCTGTCCGAGTTGGGAATCGACACTTTGCTGGACCTGCCTGTTGGCAAGAACTTGCATGACCATTTGCACGTTTCCTTGAATGCGACCACGCATGCCAGCAATAGCCTGCTTGGCGAGGACAAAGGCCTGCGCGCCATCAGCCACATGATTCAATGGGCGGCATTCCGTAGCGGTTTGCTGACGACGAACGTTTTGGAGGGTGGCGCTTTTATCGACAGCCTGGGCGTGGGCAGGCCAGATATTCAACTGATGTTCTTGCCCGTGCTGGATAACTTTGACAATACGCCAGGAGAAAAACCACCCGCGCAGGAGCACGGTCTGACCGTCAAGACAGGGCACGTTCGGCCCGAGGCGAGAGGGCAACTGCGTCTGCGCAGTAAAGATCCGCAAGAGCAGCCCCTGATTGATCCCAACTATTTAGGTACACAGGCTGATTTGGACGGGCAGATTCGGGCAGTGCAGCTTGGGCTTAGATTGATGGAGCAACCGTCGCTCAAGGCTCTAATTAAGAAGGTGACCGCGCCCGAAGAGATGGATTGGCGAGACACCCAGGCGCTGGAAGCCTTTGTTCGGCAAAACATCAAGACGGTTTATCACCCGACCGGTACATGCAGATTGGGGCAGGATAGCGCTAGCTCGGTGACGGGCCCGGATTTGCGCGTACATGGAGTGCCTAATCTGCGCGTAGTTGATTTGTCCGTTTGCCCTATGGTCACCAGTGGCAACACCAATGCGACGGCCATTATGATTGGAGAGCGAGGAGCGGCACAGATACTAGGTCGGACTTTGCCTGCCTCTACGCCAGCATCTGTTCGTCAACCGGCTTCTTGGTTAAGCGAGAGCTGAGCGCTTCATTAAAGCGCGGTACTAACCAAGTTGAAGCAAGCCGTGTTTGAAGGCAAGTGACTCTGCGTTAAGCCAAAGCTTGGCGCGGAGCATAAGCGCCAATATTATTGTGGAGTCCCACGCTGCTAAAGAGTTTTTAGGCTGGACAATAAAAAAAGCCCAAACCGAAGTTTGGACTTTTCTTGAATTTGGAGCGGGAGACGAGTCTCGAACTCGCGATTTTTACTGCACTACCGACTTGTGACCAGAATTACTGGAGGCGCAAGCCGGAATCGAACCGACCTAGACGGATTTGCAATCCGCTGCATAACCACTCTGCCATTGCGCCGTGGTCGATTAAAAAGGGAAGCCTAGGCTTCCCTTAGGAATCTGGAGCGGGAGACGAGTCTCGAACTCGCGACCTCAACCTTGGCAAGGTTGCGCTCTACCAACTGAGCTACTCCCGCATATCTGCT